>Ga0214919_10001664_pt1 | contig 35904 bp, 33 predicted proteins | sample LL1503_MetaG_FD_177994 | JGI IMG/M metagenome (GOLD analysis project Ga0214919, IMG submission 177994) | Freshwater microbial communities from Lake Lanier, Atlanta, Georgia, United States - LL-1503 | ecosystem: Environmental > Aquatic > Freshwater > Lake | place: USA: Georgia | collected...
GGCAGGTGAACGCTGCGCTTTCTGGTCTCGGTCATGATTTACCCCGTTTCTTGTGACAGTGTCCCACTTAAACTGCTGTCCCGTTTTCGGGGTCCACTTCAAAGCATGATGACTGCACACACAGACCCGAGCCCATTTTTTCCCAGAAGGAGTGCGCGTTAACCTGACTTCTGTGCCGCGGAAGTTGTTCCTTTCTCACTTTTCAGCGCGGCCGAATCCACGCAGGAAGATGTCACAGGCTTGGCGCGCGATCTGCTGCACACCCAATTTACCCGGTCGAAACCATTCGGGGCTCGAGTTGAGCATCGCGATGAGGAATTTGCGCGCGACCGTGGGATCAATAGAAGCCTGGGCATCGCCGGATTTCTGCATGGCAACGATGAGATCGCGCCAATAATTGTCAAAAGACGAGTAGGCAGATAAGACGCGACGCCTAAGATCCTCGGGCAGCTCGGCGAACACGCGGGCGACCGCAGAAGAATAGTCGTCTCCCGTCAATAGGAAATTAATGTGTGCGGTGATTGCAGTTTCCAGCCGCACCAAGCTAGAAGCGGTCGCCCCCAATATCTCGACATGCGTCACAATGTGTCGCGTGTTGCGGTAAATGCCTTCCAGCATCACCTCTTCGACCAGTTGCTCTTTCGACGCGAAATGATAGTAGAGACTCGGGGCAAGCATTCCGGCCCTTTGTCCGATCTCACTGAGCTTCGTTCCTGTCATGCCCTTCTCCCGCAGCACGGCGGCCGCTGCGTCGAGGATTCGGGTGCGTGTTGTTCTTAGGCTCATCCGTTGCGATGTGTTAGCGGCATAGTCGTCAGTTCGCAACGTTTGTCTGCCGATAGTTGCAAATGGCCACAGGGTGGCGGACTTCGGGGAATGGGAAAGTCCTATCTGAAAGGTTCATCGCTGAGGCGAACCTTTCCCGAAGGCCTTGTTCTCGGACGTTGACGCTTGATCCGGTTCGACTTTACGAGAGATGGCCGCGATGCATCCTTCATGTTGATTGCCTTGCCGCGCGCCGATCCAAAACCGCGGTGTTGACCGTCTGATGAAAATGGATGAGGGCTGGCTCGATCCGTCCATAAATCACCTCACCGATCGCGCCTGATTGCAAGTTCTTGTGGATGGCGACCTGAACCGGAAAATCCTCGTTCATTGCAACGTTGCAGAGCACTTCAAAATTTTTCCTCCAATAGCCAAGGCTCTTTTCGGAAACCGGAGGCTCTGGTGAGAAGATTGACGTGTAGACACGTGTCGTATTGACATCTATCGGCTCGACGCGCCACGTCTCGATATGGTCGCCTTGATACATCAATAACCCATTGGGTATCAGTACGTAAACGGCGGAGGCATGCGGGAATAGCCGCCAATCGTCGGGCGGAGACTCTGCCATCTGTGCCATCACAGAGCGACGCAGTCCGATTACGCGCGGAAGCGGTCCGAATGCATCGTAAAATTGATATGGGAAAAATACCGGATCGATTGTCTTCTGATGAACATACTGAACATGGTAGCCCTCGAGGAAGGTATCCATCAGTAGCTTCCAGTTCATATCCCAAGTTGTCACGCGCGTTTCGATATGATGCGCGGTTTCAATACCGTATTGATCAAATTCGCCCTGCATGCCGTGCAACTGATCATCGACATCGAATGGCTCGAGGGACGTCGGATGAACATAGATGAGTCCATGCTTTTCACGCACCGCGCGCTGTAGCAAGTTGCAGTCGCGACCCACATCATCGAACGCCCCGTTGGAATTCGGACGGTCCAGCAAGGTGCCGTCGGTATCATAAGTCCAAGAATGATAAGGGCAGACGATCCTACGAACGCCCTTGTCCCTATCCCCGGAGAGTAGGGTGGCACCCCGATGCCGACAGGCATTTACAAATGCCTTCAAAAAGCCATCGCGTTGGCGGACCACGGCAATGGGAATTCCGCCCAGTTCCCGGGTGAGAAAGGAGCCGGGCTTGACGCACTCTGCCGACAGACCGACAAATAGCGGCTGCTCGCGGAAGAGGGCACCCTGTTCTTCCCTGAACCAATCGGGATCAACATAGTGAGCGGCCGGGTTCACCATGCTGGCGGAGGCATAGCTCCAACGCTCGCTATGCTCTTCGCGCTCAAGTCGTCTAACGAATTCGGCCTGTTGTTCGTTGCGCATGATAGTTCTCCTGTTTTTTATCGCGGCATTTGAAAACCGCCAGACACGCTGAGCACTTGACCAGTGAGTTGACGCGATAGTTCCGACGCGAAAAATAAGGTCGCCCATGCGACATCAGCCGCCTCAGTGCGCCGCCGCAGCGCAGAGCGCCCTTCAATATTCGCGATCTGGGCAGGACCGAGGCCCGTATCGACTGACCAAAAGCTGCCCTCGCCAATCTCTTCCGGCGGTGGAATCACCATGCCGGGCGTGATCGCATTCGCGCGGATGCCGTAGCGACCATATTCCTTAGCGATCGAGCGTGTGAAGGAGAGCACACCGGCTTTCATGGCGCCGTAATCTGCCACCCGGTAATCCCCGAACGCGGCGTCGCTGGAAATCGATACGATAGAACCGCTCCGCCGTTCGACCATGACGGGAAGAACCGCCTGGGTCATACAGAAGTTCGAAAAGAGATTAAGCCGGTAAGATTTTTCCCAACGCTCCGGCCCAAGGTTTAAGAAGAACTCTTGGCGGCCATTCCAGCCGACATTGTTCACCAGAATATCAATCGGCCCGATTTCGGCCTCGATGTGGGCCACTTGGGTTTTTACCGCTTCGAAATCAGTGACATCTAGGATGATCGGGTGCGCCACGCCTCCAAGCGAGACGATTTCGTCGACTGTTCGCTCGGCCTGCGCGACATCATGGTCGGCCACGATCGTTACCGCCCCCTCCTTGGCAAACGCGAAGGATATGGCGCGTCCGATGTTGGACGCACCGCCTGTGACGAGAACACGTTTGTTGGTCAACTCAAGATTCATTTCTGCCGGCTCACGCTAAATTATTTATCTAATCACTATTAGAACATAGTAAGCTTTTGAAGGTAATTTGTGATCGAAAGACCGCAACTTCAAGGCGATGCAGCGTCTGCACTATGCCACCCACACCGGCTAGAGGGCAGTGCGCGCCGCTTGCGCGATATCATGGTCGCGCGTCTTCTACTCCCTGAACGTGAAAAATATGGCGAGGCACGTGCTGGAACAGGCGCATGTGACGAGAGGGCGCTTGTCGGTCAACTCAAGAGCATTCGCACTTGAAGACTATCGTAAAATATGATCTAATTTCAATTAGAATTAGATCACAAGAAGGAGGCAATGTTCGTGATGTACGCGGCTACAGATCAAGGGCGACGCGCAGCAATTGAGTCACGCCACCCGCACTGGATTGAGATGAGCCTGGATTTTTATCTGGAATCCGCTGGCCGTTCGTTCCGGGCTCGCCCGTTGGTGATTACCGACGACAAGACGCTGACCTACGGAGAGGTCATTGAGCAGAAGCGGCGGGTGGCCGCAGCGCTTCGGTCAATGGGTTTGAGAAGCGGCGATCGGGTCGGCATTCTGATGGCAAACCACGCTGACGTGGTGCCTTTGCTTTTCGCTGTGTGGTCGATCGGTGCAGTTGCCGTGCCCTTCAACACGCTGTACCGCGCCGACGAACTGGTTTTCGCGCTGCGGCAGTCTGGATGCGCTGCCCTTATCACGATGCAGCAGATTTTCGGGCGCAATATCCCCGCTGAACTGGATGTGATCGAGCCTGATTGGCGCCAAGGCAGTTTCGCGCAACTCCCCGAGATGAAAACGATCAAAGTATTTGGCGTCGAGGAGGGCAACTTGGTGAGCTTTCAAGCTCTGATCGATAGCCAGCGTCCCAACGAAGAAGTCACGCACACAAGCTGCGCGAATCCATTCCACACCGCGGTCATTATGTACACGTCGGGGTCTACAGGATTGCCAAAAGGTGTCATGCATACACATGACAGCCTGCTGCGAGCAGCTTATTGCAACGCTTACCATCACGCTTATGAAGATGGTCGGCGTGCGATATTTTCGTTGCCTCTGTACCATACGTACGGACTGGTGACCGGTCTGCTGTCGGGACTGATGGTCGGTGGCGGCATCATTGCCCACACCCAGTTCGACGCAGTCCGGATGCTTTCCGCGATCGGTACGCACAGGGCAACATGGCTCCTTGCGGTTCCGACGATGACTGTCGCCCTTCTCAAGGAGGCGGAACAGCGGAGCTACGACTTGTCCTCCTTGAAAGCAATACACAGTGCCGCTGCGCCGACGCCAAGTTGGGTTTGGCGCAAAATCAAGGACACTCTTGGCGTCGATAAGGTTTTCACCAGCTATGGTCAGACCGAAACGTCGATGATCACGTGCACTCAGTCTGGCGACTCATTGGAGACTGTATCGCTGACGCAGGGAGTGCTGGCGCTCGGCGGCGCAGCCGGGATTCCCGAGCTTGGTCACCATCAAATAACCAATGTTCGGATTATTGATCCCGAAACGGGCAAAGTGCTACCAGATGGCGTAACCGGTGAACTTTGCACAAAGGGCCCAACGAACACGATCGGCTATTTCAGGAACGAGGCTGAAACCGCTGCATTGTTTACGCCCGATGGATGGCTGAAGATGGGCGACCTTGGACGCTTCCGCGAGGACGGCAACCTCGTCCTCGTTGGTCGATCCAAAGACGTGTTCAAAAGTCGCGGTGAGCTTGTCTCCCCCAAAGAATTAGAAGAACTACTCACCACGCATGCGGGGATTTCTCAGGCATTTGTCATCGGCATGCCGGACGAGCAATCCGGTGAATGCGGTTGTGCCTGGATCGTTCGAGCGAATCCAAATTTGGAAGCGGATGAGATTGCCCGTTTCCTTGAAATGCGGGTTGCGCGATACAAAATGCTCCGAGATATTTGGTTCATAGAAGACCACCAGCTTCCAAAGACAGGAACGGGAAAAATCCAGAAGCAATTCCTTCGTGATCGAGCGAAAAAGATTTTAGCGAAAGAAAAGGTTGTCGATGGCCTTTCAGAGTAGAAATCCGGTACGCCTTAAACTAAGAAAGTCTGGGACATCGATTGACGTACCAGCCGATCAAACGCTGCTCGAAGCGCTACTGGCACACGGCTATTTTGTCGACTCAATCTGCCGCGAAGGCATGTGCGGAACCTGCGAGACGAAGGTACTCAGCGGCGTTCCGGACCATCGCGACTCAGTTCTTAGCGAGGACGAGCATGCGACGAATACAACAATGATGGTTTGCGTTTCTCGATCACTCACACCCGAACTTGAGCTCGACATATGACGCCAGCAATGAACCCACATCGTTCCGGCACACAACCCAAGCAATAGAACATCCGGATGCAAAATTCTTCCGACAAGACGTCAAGCAAGGCAAGTGGTAGCGTCGGCGACTCGACGCCTTTCCATAATGGTCTGATGGAGTTAGAGGACATCCGGGACGCTGTGGCCACCGCTAACGTGCCCGCGTTGCTCATGCTGGTCTACCAGTTTACGGGCGCAGCTCAGTGGCTGGAGCCTCCCTATTGCCCAACGCGTGGAAAGGGACTTCTGGACCATGACAGCGGGGGGCTGTCAGAAGAATTGCAACTCGAAATTCGTCACGCGGCCATAGACGCGATCTGGCAGCTGCAGTTGGGGCAGGCGCCCGCGGTCCTCTCGCCATCGCCGGAGCTGATGGTGCGGATGATGGGCATCTTTATGGGCGAGTACGTTGGGCCTGAATACGGGCCGATGTTGTCGTCGGAATTCGCGCGACGCATTGGTGCCTCCGTCGCGGGCGAAGACAACACATTCGTGGAACCTCCAAAGGGCTTCAATGTGATTGTGATTGGAACTGGCGTGGCTGGCATCGCAGCCGCCCAACAGCTCGAGGAAATGCGAATTCCCTATGTAATACTTGAAAAGCAGTCGGATACGGGTGGCAACTGGTGGCAAAACACCTACCCCGGTTGTGGAGTGGACACCCCCAGTCATCTGTATTCATTCTCGTTCTCAAACAAAGACTGGAAGAAGCATTTCGCTTTGCGCGACGACATTCAGGGCTATCTGGCGGGAGCGCTACGCCAAGTGGGCGCTGAACAGCGCGTTCGTTTTAACACGGAAGTGATCGCCGCCACCTACAACGAGAACACAAAGAGCTGGAATGTCGATGTCAGAAGTGCAGACGGCAGGTTGGAGACACTCACTGCCAATGCATTGATCAGTGCAGTCGGCGTACTCAACCGACCGAAGCTTCCCCAAGTCACTGGGATGGAGACATTCAAAGGAACAATGTTTCACTCGGCCGCATGGCCGAAAAACATCGACGTTGCTGGTAAGCGGGTTGTCGTCGTGGGCACCGGCGCGAGTGCCATGCAGATCGTGTCGGCGATTGGTAGTCGGGCCGGGCACCTCACGATTTTTCAGCGGTCTCCCCAGTGGGTTGCTCCGTTCGACAAATTCGGCTTGGCCATTTCGGACCCGCTCCGAATGCTCATCCAATCATGTACGCTCTATCGCGCCTGGTATTGGCTTAGACTGTTCTGGCAGTTCGGTGACAAGGTAATCGAGGCACTTCGGAAAGACCCGGTGTGGCCGCATCCCGAGAGGTCGGTCAACGCCCGCAATGACGTCCATCGGGAATACTTCACTCGGTACATGTTCGATGAACTTGGCGGTCAACGGGACTTGTTTGACAAAGCCCTTCCAGACTATCCGCCATTTGGCAAGCGGATACTGCTTGACAACGGTTGGTTCCAGACGTTGCGTCGGAAAAATGTGACTCTGGTAGCTGAAGCCGTTTCCGAAGTGCGCGAGAACTCGATAGTCGGCGCTTCAGGCGAGGCGCACGATGCTGACATCGTCATCTGGGCCACGGGTTTTGACGTTGCTCGCTTTGTGTCGTCGTTGGAGCTTCGTGGCGTAGGCGGAGTCTCGCTACGCCAGGTGTGGAATGACGACGACCCTCGGGCTTATCTTGGCATTTCGGTTCCGGGCTTTCCCAACTTCCTGATGCTGGGCGGTCCACACAGTTTCCCCGGTAGCGGCAGCTTCATGTTCTTTATGGAAGTGCAGATGCGCTATATCCGGCAACTTCTGGAGCAGATGTTCGCAAAGGGAATCGCTGCGGTAGACGCGCGCGAAGAAGCGAACGATAACTACAACGAACTTGTCGATGAGAGACACGCGCAGACGGTCTGGACGCATCCGGGAATGTCGACCTACTACAAGAACTCCAAGGGGCGGGTGGTCTTTGTGATGCCATTTCTCAACGTCGAATATTGGGGCATGGTAAAGAAGGTGAACTTGGACGACTACACCTTGCGATAGGCATTAGAACGGGATCTCAAGGGCCCTCGCGAGAACACATCTGGGAGATGTCTGCCATTCCATTGACGATCAGCGAAAAGATACTTGCTCGCGCCGCTGGAGCGCCCAGCTTCAAGCCCGGGCAGTGCCTACGCGTGCGCGCCGACAGCAGCATCGTGTTCGACCTAGGTTGCTCTCTTGTGGGCCCCCCTTCTATTCAACAACTTGACGCCAAGACTGAGGAGGGAGCCGGATCGCGTTGTTGTGGTGTTTAATCATAGGCAATGTGGCGGCCGACAATGCCCAGTTTAAGTTGCGGGAGACAAAGGCTGGAATCATTGGCGAATGCGGCGTCATGCATCGCGCGATTCGGCAGTTGCCCTACCGCATTGCACTGACGATGATTCTTAACGGGGACAGGTTGCCCGCAAGGGATGCGTTGGCTTTTGGCCTTGTCAACGAGGTGGTTCCGTTTAGTGGATTGTCTGAGGAGGCCATGCGATGGGCGGAAAAGCTCTCGCTGGCGGCCCCGCTTGCCGTGCAAGCGGCAAAGGAGGCCGTATTGCAGCGCCTGGACTTTCCGCTCGAATTGGCTTTGACGACAAAGTTCGAATCCATCGAAGCGTATTCGCACAGTGAAGACCGTGTCGAAGGACGAAAAGCGTTTTCGGAGAAGCGAAAACAAAAATGGTCGGGCCGCTAGTATGGGTCCGTGTCGGCCGCGACAGCGATTTGGCTTCTGTTCAGTACCTGACTAAGCAAAAAAATCGAGCAAGAACTGCTCGACATCGCGCGGGTTTTGCTCGCACAGCCAGTGCCCTGCGTTGCGAACCAGCTTGAACTGTCCGTTGTTGGCGATCTGGTTCATCATCGTTTCCATCAGAGGGCCGCTGACACTCATTTCTCCGCCCAGTACCAGCACCGGCATGGGGAGCTTCTTCGCAAGATACGGCTTGTTGTCCTGGGCATCCTTGTCCCACGCACGGTAAAGCTCGAACCCGGCGCGCATGCCGCCCGGCGAGGAATAGGCGGCAATATAGACCTCCATGTCGGCCGCGGAAATTGCGTCGGGGTTGGTGAACCGGCTCTTGAAAAAGACGGTCAGGTACTCACGCTCGCGGCCGGCCACCAGCGCCTCGGGCAGGTCACGCGCATTGTGGAAGTTGACGTGCCAGGCACGTGGCATCGCGCGCACCTGGTCGGCCGCGGGCGTGCCCGGAACCGGCGCGTCCATCAGCACCAACTGCTGCACTTCATCCGGATGCACGGCCGCGTAACGGTAGGCGACCATGACGCCTATGTCATGACCCACGACCCGAAGCTTCTTGAACCCCAACTGGTGAACCAGTCCGCGCAGATCCTCCATAACGGTGTGTTTGTCATAGCCCCCCTGCGGGCGCTCCGACTCACCGGCGCCCCGGTAGTCTGGCGCGATGACGGTGTATTTTTTCGCCAGCTCCGCAATGATTCCCCGCCATTCGTACCAGGTCTGGGGAAAGCCGTGGATCAGCAGGACGGGCTCGCCCTGCCCGGCTATCACGTAGTGAAGTTTTAGCCCCTCAACGGTGGCGTATTTATGCTGAAAATGTGTCACTTCATCCCCTGTGTGTTTTGAACCGAGTCATAAACAACGAAATGGCCCGGCAATCAGCCTTGCATGAACGAACCACCATTGACGTCTATGATGGCGCCGGTTATGAAACTGGCGTCCTTGGAGGCCAGGAAGGCGGCCGCTCCGGCAATGTCATCCGGCACGCCGATGCGCCCCAGTGGCGAGTTTAGAGCGCTCGCGGCAACAGCCCCCTCAAGTTCCATGGATGCGACCAGGCCGGTCGGAATATAGGAAGGCGCTATGCAATTCACGGTGATTCCATCTGGAGCCAAATCGCCGGCGAGCACGCGGGAGAATCCGACGAGGCCCGACTTGGACGCGGAATAGGCCGGGTCGCCAGACCGCACCCTGGCGGCCCGGGACGCGATATTGATGATGCGACCCGCGCCGCTTTTCCGCATCAAGGGGACCATTTCACGGCAAACCAGGAATGGACCCGTCAGATTGACCTTCAGCACCCGCTCCCATACGGAAAGCGGAGTGTCCTCGACCTTGGGTGCCTTGTTGTCGATCAACCCCAAAACGCCCGCGCTGTTGACCAACACGTCAAGTCGCCCGAACTGGTGTTCCATGTGGGCCCTCATCCGGCGCACCGAAGCTTCATCGGAAACATCCACCTCGAGCGCCTGCACGGTCAATCCAGAGGCGGACATTTCCGTGACCGCGCGCTCCAGGTGCGGCGCACTGACATCGCACAGAACCAGTGAATAGCCGTCCTGGCCGAAACGCTGCGCAATGGCGCGTCCGAGTCCCTGGGCTCCACCGGTGATGGCGGCGACTCTTTTGATGGATGCTTGTGTCAATTGATAACTCCCGAAAGTTCGAATGATCGGCAAAGGAATTCATGGCGGGACGCACGCCGGCTATAGGCTGAAGGGAAAGACGGGAACCTATTAGTTACTAGGGGAAATTGATCGCCGACGTGACCCGGTACACCGCCACGAACGCCGGCCCCACGCTGCCGTAAAAAACGCCGGTCAATAGACTCGAGATAACAACCTGCGTGAAAAGCTGCAGGTCCATGTCAGATCCTCTTTCTCATTGGAGACTGGTGTCGGCGTTCTCCACAACAAAGCCCGCCATGGATCCTTCGGCCTGCCACGCGAGCAACATGTTAAAGAATGGAATCGGCCCGTCGCCATAGCGTCCACCAAAGAAGATGTCCTCGCTTTTTTGTGCCCGACCTTCCATGTTGAAGTAGCTAGGAGTGCAGTCGAGGTAGAAGTCCAGCAGCGTTTCGTTCACGGGTGCGGCGCGAACGCTACGCACGTATGCATCGACCGCCTCGACCGACGGCTCGAAACGCCTGATGCCTCGTGCGCGCATCGTCCGATAGATGTACGCCACGTGCCGTGCCTGCTCGTCGAGCAGGTGGGCCGTGTTGGCTGCCGTCGCGGACTGCTGGTTGCCGCCCATCAGGATGCAGTTCGGAAATCCATCCGTCGTCAGGCCGTGCAAGGTTCGCACACCGGTGCGCCAATGCTCACTCAGCGCCACACCGTTGCGGCCATAGATCTCGAAACCCAGGAGTTCCGTGTACGAAATGCCGGCTTCGAAGCCGGTGGCGAAGATGAGGCAGTCGACGGGGTGCTCCACGCCATCCACCACGATACCCTTTTCCGAGAGCTGTTGGACGCCTCGCCCTCCGGTGTCCACCAGCTTCACATTGGGCAGGTTGAAGGCTTCGAGGTATTCGTCATGGAAGCCGGGACGCTTACACAACAAGCGGTACCAGGGCTTGAGCAACTCGGCCGTCGCCGGGTCCTTCACCACGTTGTCGACCCGCGCGCGCAGGCTGTTCATCACGTCGTAGTCGTACAGCTCCGCGACAAATTTCAGTTCGGCCTTGGTCGGCTCGCGGCCAAGCTTGGCCGCGACCACTTCGGCCTTCGGGGGCGCGAGGGCAGCGGTAAACTGAGTCCAGCTGTCGTTCACATGGTCTCGGTTCTGCGCAATGCCGGATAGCAGCGACTGGAAGTTGAATCGCCGCTCACGCTGCCACCCCGGCCTGGTAAGGTCCACGTGGTCGGGCGGCGTTTCGCGTTGTCCGCGCACGTTTACCGTTGACGGGGTCCGCTGGAAAACGAGCAGTTCTTTGGCGTACTTGGCGACTGCGGGAACGACCTGGAGGGCGGTCGCGCCGGTACCGATGACAGCGACACGCTTGTCAGCCAGGCCGGTGAGGCTTCCATACTCATCGCCGCCGGTGTAAACATAGTCCCATCGGCTAGTGTGGAACGCGTGGCCCGCGAACTTATCTATCCCGGGCAGGCTCGGCAACTTGGGTAGACTTTGCCGGCCACAAGCCAGAAGAAACATGTCGCACGTCAGGCGGTCACCCCAATTCGTCTCGATGTTCCATCGGCTTTGCGCGTCGTCCCAGCGCGCGGTGGAGATCGTGGTCTGGAACAGCGCCTTGTCGTACAGCCCGTAGCGCCGGCCGATCCGCTGGCAAACGTCGAGCAGTTCGGGCCCGTACGAGTACCTGTGCTTGGGCGCATAGGCAAGCTCCTCGAGCATCGGCAGGTAGATATACGCCTCGATATCACACATCAGGCCGGGGTAACGGTTCCAGTACCATGTCCCGCCGAAGTCGCCGGCGATATCGATCACGCGGATATCGCGGCAGCCGGCCTCGTGCAAGCGCGCGCCTGCCTCCAAGCCGCCAAGACCGCCGCCCACGATGATGACTTCGGTATGTTGGTTAATCGGCTCTCGTTTGAAGCCGACTGGCACCCAGGGGTCACGGCTGAAGTTCTTGAATAGCCCCTTCGTCGCGACGTATTGCGCACTACCTTCCGGCCGCAAGCGTCCACCTCGCTCCTGGGCGTACTTGCGTTTCAGGGTGTCGGGGTCGTAGTCACGACCGCCCACCAGTTCCAAAAGCAGCTGCTTCGTTGTTTCGTCCATTTGGTTCTTCAGACTATGGGGGGAAAGCGTGGAGTTGGATGTCTCAACTTGAATTGTTGACGTTTTCGTAAATCATGACATCACCACAAGTTAGCTTAGGCCGAGCAAGCGGTGATGATCGATGGTCGTTTTTAAGCACTCTTGAGCTTGTTGCGTTCGGTCGTTTGCCAATCGCTCAGTTTGCCCGGGCAGTAGTTGGCCATCGCATCTCGCTTGAGTCAGGCCCACAAATACTCCACCAGGTTGAGGTCTGGCGATGGCCCAGACGTGAGTCCAGTTGAAATGAAACTCGATGCTGAGCGTTTGTCCCTGGGGTGCCCAGGCGCGTACACGCCTAGCGCCGTATATCGTCTTATCAACCGCCTCAATCAACTTGGGCACAACGGACCGCACTTGGACCTTGGACGAAGAAGGATTGGCCATTGGAACCGCTGCTGATCGCGAATTAGCCACCAGCGATGCAACAATCATTTTCGCTTGAAGACCGGACGCCTTTTCTCCAGAACTGCCTGGACGGCCTCCTTGCCGTCGGGCGTGGACTTCATGATCGAGGTGGCCATACATTCGACGTGATAGCCCTCGTCCAGGTCCATGTGTTCGGTGAGGTTCAGCGTCTCCTTCATGAGCTGGATGGCCGTGGGGCTGTACTGGCAGATCTCCTGAGCCATCTTCGTCGCCGCTGCCATCAGTTCGGCAGCGGGGACGACCTCCTGGATCGCGCCGAGCCGCAGGAAATAATCTGCGCCCACCATGGTGCCGGTCAAGGCCATCCAGCGAACCACCTTGTCCGGCACGAGGCGCTTGAGGTGGCGCGTTCCGCCCATGATTCCCACCTTCACTTCCGGCAGCGAGAACTTGGCTGTGTCGCTGGCTATGATGATGTCGCACGAGGCCATCAGGGCCAGGCCACCGCCCAGTGCATAGCCGTTCACCGCGGCAATCACAGGCGCCCGGTGCTTTCTGACGGTATCGAAGACCTGCCGGATCAGCGCCGTGCGCAGTTGGGCGCGTTCGGCGTCGAGTTGGGCATGCTCAGAGAGTTCGCCACCAGCCACGAAGGACTTGTCGCCAGCTCCCGTCAGGATGACGCATCCGACGGTTTCGTCGAGGTGGCTTTCCTGAAGGGCAGCGAGAAGCTGCTTGTACGACTCCAGGGTCATCGCGTTGCGGGGCGGCCGGTCGATCGTGATGGTCAGGATGGCCGGGTTCTCGAGGTTTCGGGTCGAGTGCACGTATCGGGTCACGATGTCTTCCTGCGGATATGGGCGGTCGACGGATGTTTCATGTCAGAGGCCCATCTCCTTGGCGATGATGCTTTTTTGGATCTCGTTTGCGCCGCCGCCGACCATGCCGTGTTTGGCCTCGCGCAGATAACGCTCCATGTCCTGCTCGGGCAGTTGCGCATAGCCGCCAAGCGCCTGCATGCCATTGAACGCCGCCCTGAACAGGGTGTCGACGGCAAAGACCTTGGCCATCGACACCTGCTTCAGGGCGCGCTCACCGCGGGCCATGCGGGCGGCAGCCGAGTAGGTGAGCAATCTGGCTGCCTCGACATTGATTGCGTCTTCCGCCATGCGGTGCTTGATCACCTGAAAGTCGGAGAGTGACTTGCCGAACGCCTTGCGCTGTTTGGTGTAGGCAACCGTGTCGTCCAGTGCGGTCTGCGCATTGCCGACATAGGAGGCCGCCAAACTGAGCCGCTCATGCTCCAGATGCTCACCGATATAGGTCCACCCCATGCCGAGTTCACCCAAAAGCGCGCTTTTCGGCAACCGCACATTGTCGAGATAAAGCTGTGTAGTCCCCAGGCTACGCCGAACGATGGTGTTGAGCTTGGTAATTGTGAGGCCCTTGGAATCGTTCGGGAGAATGAATAGGCTCAGCCCCTTGTAGCGCTCCTCGCCAGTGCGCGTCAGCAGCACGATCGTGGCACCAGGCAGGTGGGCACCCGAGATGAAGGTCTTGCTGCCATTGAGCACCCACTCGTCACCGTCCAGTACTGCCTTTGTACGTACCCCCGCAGCGTCAGATCCGGAGTGCGGCTCTGTCATGCCGATGGAGAAGGTCTTGTCGCCGCTCAGAAATGGGGGCAGGTACTGCGCCTTCTGCTCAGGCGTGCCATGGTGGGCGAAGTTGGTCGCAGTAAACATCGAGGTCATCATGCAGGCCGCGGTGTCGAGGCTGTACTTGGCGATGCCCTCGCAGAAAATCGCGAACATAATCGGATCGGCCGCCACGCCGCCGTCGGCCTCGGACAGCAGCAGGCCCAACCAGCCCTGTTCGCCCATCTTCTTGTATACCTTCCATGGGAATTCGCGCGAGGCGTCATGCTCACGCGTGTATTCACGCCCCACTTCCTTCTCCATGAAGGTGTGGATGGTGTCGTGCCACATGCGCTGTTCAGGGGTGAATTGATAGTCCATGAAGTTACATTCCTTTGCTAAATTAGCCCAACTGATTGGATCATCACGGTAGCGTCATGCCAACCCAGCATACTATAAATTAGTTTACTAGCGTACCCAAAACTGTCAAAGCCCCACAAGGCGATGTTCCGACAGAAGTTGCGGGCTTGAGCCCGTCATCATGAATATGATTCATGCCTTTTTGGGTTCTTAGGCGTTGGGCTGAAGGCCTTTTATCGGATTTTTCAGGTCGGCCTAACCTCGCAAGTTCTTGAACGATGTCGCTGCCTCCAGGAGGCCTGCACCTGTCCAGACAATGAACATGATCCGTAAGGGACAGATGCAACGGCTCGGTGGATCAGACCTTGCTTAATTGGGTCAAAGCGAGCCGCGACTGCAAGCTCACGGGCCAGACATCAAGCCGGTGAGTGCGGAGCAGATGGAAATCAGCCGGCTACGCGGCGAGTTGGCCCGCGTCAAGATGGAGCAGCGCGACATCTTGGGAAAAGCGACGGCGTGCTTCGCAAAGGGAGCGATCGGAAGTACGCCTGCATCCAACGCCACCGGCCGGTATGGCCGATTTCTGTGCAGTGCCGCGTGCTCAGAGTCAGCGTGGCTGGCTAGCATGAGCATTTCGCCCACCGCGCCAGTAACAGTGCTCGCCGGCACCTGAACAACGAGGCGCTGCTGGGGCCATCTCAAGGCCATCTATGCCGAAATGAAGGAGGCCTATGGCTGGCCGAGAATCTGGAGAGAATGGCTGGCGCGCGGTATTCGCGTTGGCAAGGACCGGGTGTAGAAGTTGATGCATTTGCATGGCATCCGGGCCAAGGGCAGGAAGCGGTTTAAGGTAACGACTGAAAGCAATCAAAAGTTGGCGATCTTGCGCCCCGCCGTGATGACAAAATCCTTGTCAAGTTACATGTTGCGCAGAAACCTTTCGACCAATTCCATTGACACGTCTGGTCGGGCAGCACAGAAACTGGGGCCCCAATTCGCCATGTAGCCATCGTAGAAGAGCGACGGTGAATCTGGGGAAACAGTGCAGAGGGTCCGACCCGCGGTTGGTCCCGTGAAGTGGGGTCGGATCGCACAAGACAAGGCGCTGCATGAACCCGCTGGCCAGTGCCAGGTGCCCTGCGCTGGCCCCGATGCCAATGCCGTGTTCTGATAGCCGAGTTCCTGAAGCTGGTTTGCCACCAACTCATGCACGTGCTCGCGATCATGTTGGGTCGCGTAGCTGACGGGACCGGCTGTGATGCCGGTTCGGACAGAGTGGGCATTTGTCGTGCCCGATGCCTGACGAAAATCTCCACGCCTTTCGGCTTCCGGTTTTCAGGAGATGTGGCCGGTGCGGACGCCCGCGTCGGCGTCATTTGTCGGGTCGTCTAGGTGACCGAATGCAAGGTATTTGGAGTTCCCAATAATTAGTGCCAGTCGCTGTTCGGCCGCGCTGGTTGACGTCGATGCGAGTAGGAGTAGCGCGAGGTGCTATCGTCGTCATCCGACGGTATGCAGTAGGTGTTGGAGTGAGCGTGCTGCGATTGAATGACTGCATCGGCGCTAGTTAGACACACCGACCTCGCGTTGTGAATACGTGAATGCGTTGATGGACTGGCAGAGGTCGTAAAGATCAGTCGCCCCTTCCTTACTGCCTTAACCAATCTCTGGTGACGGCCGGCAAGGTGTCAGCTTTTGTAGCCCGGATCGATGCGGTCCAGCAAGCGCAGCAGCGCAGGCCAGATGCGGGTGTTGGCCTTGCGGTCCGGCGCTTCGAACACGCCGGCGACCTGTTCTGCGACACCCTCTTTGGGTTGTACCAGGGCTTCACCCATGGACAACATCGCCACCTGCGTCTGGCAAGCGCGTTCAAAGTAATACATGATGTCGAACGCTTCAACGATGCTGCGCCCACACACCAGCGAACCATGGTTGTGCAGCAGCATCACCAGTTTGCTGCCGAGCGATTCGATGAGGCGGCGGCGTTCGTCATCGGTGAAATAGACCCCATCGTAGTCGTGATAGGCGACGCGATCGGTGAACCGCATTGACTGCTGGGTCAGCGGCAGCAGGCCGCACTGCAGGCAGGACACCGCCACCGTCGCGGGTGTATGGGTATGCATCACGCAGAACACATCCGGACGCGCCATGTGCACGGCCGAATGGATGGTGAATCCACCGGGGTTGATGCCCAGGCCAGTAGTGTCGCGCACCACATTGCCATCGTTATCCACCACCACGAGGTTGGACGCGGTAATCTCGTCGAACATCAGGCCGTAGGCGTTGATCAGGAAGCGGTCGTGCCGGCCCGGTACCCGCGCCGAGATGTGGTTGTAAATCAGATCTGTCATGCGGTAGTAGTGGAACAGCCGATAGCTCGCTGCCAGATCCACGCGAACCTGCCATTCAGCCTCGGCGATATCAACCGGACGGCTGGGCGAAAAAAGCTTGGGGGGTGCGTCGGCGTTCATGAAACCTCCTGGGATCATTTCCCGCGCGGGACACGCTGCCCCACCGCAGCTTCATTGCGGCCGAACGGGTAGACCGTGCATCCCATGCGTTGGGACAAAATGCGCGCATGCTGGTGCAGTTGGTCGGCTATGTCGGCCTCGTCGGAGGCCAGTACCACATGCGATGGGAAGGCGATGCCCAACGTTCCTATGGCCTGCTGGTGCACACCAAGAATCGGAACCGCGATGGTGCCCAGCCCCGGGGTGGTTTCATTGCGCTGGGTGGCGTAGCCGGTGATGCGAACACGAGCGACTATGTTTTCTATCTTGGCCCGTTCGGTGATCGTGTGCGGCGTAACCGCGCGCAAGGGGCTGGCGGAGAGCAGTTGCTGCGCCAGCTTAGGCTCCATGAAAGCCAGCAATACCCGCCCCGCAGTGGTCGAGTGCACCGGCAGGCTTGTGCCCGCGCGCCAACCGGTGTCGACGAACAAAGGGCCTTCCAGACCTATCAGGTACAGCACCTGGTTGCCTTTGAGAACCGACAGCCGGGCGCTATGGCCAGTGCGCGTCACCAGGTCGCGCATGACGGGCATGGCCGCTCTGCACAGGCGATCGTTGACCAAGAAGCGTGAGCCCAGAGCGTAGCTCTGCACGCCCACCGAGTAGCGCCGCGTTTCGGGATCCTGCGCCAGGAAACCGTGGTCGGAAAACGCCTCCAGCACCTTGGAAACCTGCCCCTTAGACACGCCACAACGCTCTGCAAGTTCACCCACGCCGAAATCCCGCTGTTCGCCTGCGAACTCTAGCAACAACCGCAGGGACAGGCGCAGCGACTTCATGGTCTCTGCGCCTTCGGCGCTTTTTGCTTTCAAGGGTGTGGCCATGCAGTCACCGGATTCCCGATTTTTTAACAATAGGTCACTGCCGCGCCACCTGAACTCAGGCCGCGCGGCGTGGCAACTCCACGACCGATTTTCCACTTGCCGTGACCTGCCCGAACTGGTTCTTAGCCCATACGTCGCAGTCCACTAGGGCGCGCCCATCTTCCTCGCGCTTGCCCGTTACCCACCCACCCGTGATGGTGGTGTCGCCAAAAATGACCGGCTGCTTGACGCGAATAGAGTGTTCCCGCATGAAGCCGTCGTCGCCCATCCAGTTGGTCACGCACGTGGCGCACATGCCTATGCGCTGCGGGCCGTTGTCGTAAGGTCCGGGCATGCCGATTTCCTTGACCGCGATAAGCTTGTCCTGGTGGCCGATACTGGGCGACACCGTGGCGCCGTAGTAGCTCGGATCGTAATTGTTGGGCAGGAGCTCAGGCGACTTGCGTGCGTATTCGGCATAAATGCGCCGCAGCTTGGTGGACTTGTAGCCGGAAGTGCCCACTGCACCGGCGTAGTAGCAGGTCATGTCCATCTGGTTGATGGGGCCACGCGTGGTGCCGGGCAACGCATCGCCCACCTTCACATCGTCCCAATACAGGGTGTCCGCGCCGCGGCGGTACTCCTCCAGCATGGCCTGGCCTATGGAATCGAGCTCGGAGGCGGTATACATGTGGGGGTCGCGCGGCTCCAGCTTGAGTCCACCGGCCGCGGATTGGCGGGCAATGCGAAAGGTATGGGACAAGGCGCGCGCGATGCGCCGGCCATGCTGGTTCGTGTAGGTCACCTCGCCGGTCTGCACCAGCATCTTCGCGACGCGGGCTCCGCTGAGTTCCCGTGCATCGACATATTCGCCATGGGCGGTGATTTCGTCGTTGCGGCGCGCGGGTTCGTCGAAGAACCAATCCGCGCCGGAGTAAATCCACTGGATGTCAGGCAGCCCTGGCGCGATCACCGCGTCGAAAATGCCGTACATGAAAGTGGGCGGCGCGATGATGCCGCCCCAGCGGGTCTTCTTGGCATACTCCGGGTCGCTGTAAAGCGGGTTGTCGTCGCCCAGGCCCCAAGCATAGTGGCGGATCGAATCGCGCGAGGCTTCGTAGTTCCACTGCTCGATACGGATCGGCATCCCTATCATGGCGCGGGCAGTGGCCAGCGCATCGTTGTCAAGGCCGGGAGAGAGCAAGGCTGTAGTCATGGCAGGTCCTTCATAAGTAAGAGTTTTAATTCAAGGTGGTCGTGCCGGGTACCACCAACAGATCGAGCGCGACGGCGCCACCCTGCAGAGGCCGCACCAGCAGCGGATTCAGGTCGACTTCCCTGACCCAGGTTTCCTCGTGGAAGCGATGTGCCAAGCGGCTAATCACGCCAATGGCGGCATTCAGGTCGAGCGCGGGCTTGCCACGCGCGCCGGCGAACAGCGGCGCAACCCTCAGGCTCAGCAGGGCAGTGCGAATTTCATCATCGGTTGCGGGTAGACCCAGAAATCGCACATCCTCCAGTATCTCGGCCCAGATGCCACCGGCGCCGACCATGGCAACCCGACCGATCTCCGGGTCTTCCGAGCAACCGACAATCAGCTCCAGCCCTTCGGAAATCTGCGGCTGAACGGCGTATCCCTCGATGCGCGCCCGCGGCGCGCGTTCGGCGACGGTTGCCTGCATGGTCGTCCAGGCATTGGCCAGCGCGGCGGCGTCCGCTAGGTCCAGCGCCACGCCGCCGGCCTCGCTCTTGTGCGGCAGATCAGGCGACACCACCTTCAGAACCACCGGATAACCAGTAGTCGCGGCAAAGGCCTGTGCTTCGTCCAACGTCTGACAGGTGCGCTCGGGTACGAGCGGAACCTGCGCGCGGCTCAGAAAAGCGGCAGCCGATTGTTCAACCACCTTGCCACCGTCAGAACTGGCCACTGGCAACCGATGCACAGCCTGGCGCGGCCGCATCGAATTGCGGCGTCGGCCCAGCGCCGCGACCACCCGCTCGGCCGTCGGCAACACGACGACACCAGCCGCCAGCAGGCGCTGGCGGGGTTCACGTGCCAACTGGTCGGACGAAGACAGGAAAGAGACCGCCACATGTTTTCCCACGCTGGCCGCCTTTTGACCCAGCGTCTCCAGCCAGGGAAGCAGGGCCATGTAGTCGTGCGCCAGGCTGGTCAGGATCAACAGCAAAATTCCGATCGACGGGTCGGCCAGTACCGCGTCCGCGCATTTTGCATAGCCGCGTTCGTCAGTAAACAGGGCAGTGTCCACCGGATTGGCAACAGCCATCTGCGGCGGCAGTATGGAACGCAGGCTGGCCTGCGTTTCGGCCGAAAACGATGGCAGCGGCAAATCGCATTCAGCGGCAGAGTCCGAGATCAGCACACCCAGACCCCCCGATATGGTGAGCACGCCCAGTCCCGAGGCGGCATCGTTCAAGGGATCGCCCGCCACGTCGAAGGCCAGCGCCAGGTCGAGCAGGTCGTCCAGTGAATCGATCTCGATCAGACCCGCCTGTCGCGCCACGTCGCGCCAAACTTTCCAAGCTCCCGCCAGCTTGCCCGTGTGGGATATGGAGGCGGCACGGCCCAGTTGGGACCGTCCGGCCCGCAGCACGGCAATCGACTTGCCGGCCGCCTGAGCGCGCCGCGCCAGCGGCAGCAACTGGTCGCCGTTCTTCAATCCTTCAACAAACAACACGATCAGTTTGACCGTGTCGTCGCCAATGAAGTGTTCTACCAGATCGAGCACGCCAAGATCGGCTTCATTACCGGTGGAAACCCAGGTCGCCAGACCCAGATCCAGGTCGTTAAAACTTTGCAGCAGCGAGTTGCCCAGGGCACCCGACTGCGTCAGCAGCGCAATCGAGCCGGGCCGTGGCATGCGGTCTTTGAGTACGGTCGAGAACGTGGCGGTGACGGCACAACGCGGATTCAGGAGGCCGACGCAATTGGGGCCTACTAGGCGGATACCCGTGCGTCTGCAGATATCCACCAGGCGCTGCTGCTCCTCGGGCGCACCGGCTTCCGCAAACCCGCCCGCGATGGAGATGGCAAACGGGATGCCGCGTTCGCCGCAGGCCTGCAAACAGTCGACGACTCCGCTCGCGGGCAACAGGATCAGTGCCAGATCGACGCCATCGGGCAAATCTGCCACCGAGGCATAACAGCGCACGCCACCGATCTCGGAATGCTTGGGATTTACCGGGTGCACTCCGCCGTCAAAGCCGAAGCGCTGCAGATAGGCCAGGGGACGGCCGGCAAGTTTCGTGCTGTCCGGCGAGGCGCCGATCAATGCAATCGCGCGTGGATGCAGCAGGCGCGTCAACCCACCAACATCCGCGCTGCTTTCTTGCACAGCCGCCGCGGCTTTCCCGTCAGGTCCAACGCTCATGCAGCGCGTCGCTTGCTCTTGACGGCTATGGCTTTTGGCGCCTTTTTCGAGGTGGACTTGGCCACCGCTTTCGCTTTTGCGGTCAAGGCGGGTAATCCGGCTTCGCCCGCCTCGTTGACGGCCTCGCCGCGTTCAATGGAAGCCGCGTAGTCGCACAGACGCCAGCCGGTCTGGCCCCAGGTGGTGATGCCGCAGACCGCCATGGTCTGCATGAGGGCCTCGGCCAGTTGCGGCACGGTCAGGCCTTCGCGCATGGCGGCATGCAGGTGGTTCTTGGCGCCAGGCAGGTTGCCGGTGACCACGTCCAGCAACACATAGACCAGTTCCTTGGTGCGCAGGTCGAGCGCGCTCTCGGGCGGGCGGCGCATCAGGTACTTGCGTGTGCGCGTATAACCTATCAATGCCTCGGGCGCGTAATCGCGCATCGCGCGTATCGGGTCGGGAATGTTCCCGAGCGTACCCATGAAATGGTCGAGCGCGTCTTGCAGTTCCTTGCTGTTTTTTGCCATTTTGTTACCAAGCCTTTTCTAGTAGTGAGAGGATGGGGGCGTCCGTTTCGGTACGCCGTGGGTTGAAAAAATTGCCGCGATCCAGCAGCGTGTCGGCTGCAATGGCCGGCAACAAGGCTTTATCGAGGCCGGTGTCGCGCAGCCGGGTCGGCACCTTCGCTGCGATCTGCAAGGCGCGCACGGCTTCTATTCCGGCCAGCGCCATGTCGCGTTCACTGCCGCGTGCTTCGCAGCCCATGGCTTGCGCCAGCAGGGCCAGCGCGGGTGTGGCATCGTCTAGGTTGTACGCCAGTGCATGCGGCAGCATGATGGAGTTGGCCACGCCGTGCGGAAGATTGCCGCGGGCCCCCAGGCAGTGACAGACCGCGTGGTGAATACCGACGCGGGCGTTGGAGATGACCATGCCCGATATGTGCGCGGCCATCAGCACGCCGGCACGCGCATCCACCGAATCGGGGTTGCGAACCATGTCCGGCAACCACCGGCCGAATAGTCGAATGCCTTGCAGCGCCAGGCCTTCGGACACCTGGTTGCGCAGGCGCGAATACAAGCCTTCAGCACAATGCGCGAAACCGTTCATGGCTGAGCTGGCCATTACCGCCACCGGCACGCTGCAATTGGCCTGTGGGTCGAGCACAATCAGGCGGCTGGCCAGTTTGACGTCCCAGAACAGCAGCTTGCGGCCCTGCTGATCGCGCAGACCCAAGCCCGGCGTGACCTCGGCGGCCGACGCTGTGGTGGGTACGGCGATCACCGGTATCTTGGGGTTCTGCAGCATCTTGGGGAAGAACTGGTCTGGCGGCACGAAGCGCGATGCGTGTTCTTCAATCTGTCCGCCCTCGGCCAGCAATATCGCGATCCCCTTGGCGGTGTCCGAAGCGCTGCCGCCACCGATGGCCACAATGCCGTCGATGCGCAATTCACGGGCGATGACAGCAGCCTCGGTCACCAGCACCGTAGACGAATGCTCGACCACTTTCTCAAACAGGCCCACCACCAGGCTGCCCAGGCTCTTGTTCCCGCGCTCGTACAGGTCGCTGCGCCGTGTCGAACCGCCGCACACCACCAGCACGCGTGTACAGCCCAGAGCCGCCACTTCGCGCCCGAGATCGTCGATCGCGCCCGGCCGCTGGACGACGCGCGAAAACGTGTTCTGGTATTCCATGTTCATGGGTGTCTGCATGAACTTCTCCTTAAGCCATCATGGCCATGGCCATGGCCGCGGACTTGGCGTCCTCTGGCATTATCTGTCCGCAAGGAACGCCGACCAGCGAGGTGCGGTGCATGATCCGGGCCTGACCGTGGTCGTTGTCCGCCACCGCCTGGTGCAGCGTGCAGCGGTTGTCCCACATCACAATGTCGTTGGGGCGCCATACATGGCGGTAGGTGAACTGCGGCTGGGTCTGGTGTGCGAACAGGAATTCGAGGATGGCGTCGCTTTCCTCCTGCTGCATACCGACGATCTCCGTCGTGACGGCCACGCTCACATACAGCGCCTTGCGTCCGGTTTCGTCATGCACGCGCACCACCGGCTGCGCCACGCGGGGATTGGCCTTCTTCATGTCGCGCACCTTGCCCTGATCCAGATTCTTCAAGTCCTTGGTCTTGGAAAACAGTTCGTGGACTGCAGTCAGCGGCTCTATGAGATTCTGAAAAGTAGGCGAAAGGTAGTCATACGCCATGGTCTGATTGGCCCACATGGTGGTACCGCCGACATCTGGAATATGGATGCAGCGCAAGATGGAGCCCATCGCCGGTTTGTCGGTAAAGGAAAGGTCAGAATGCCAGTGACGTGCCGCGTTGCGTGTTTCGGACGGTCGCCCACCGGAATCGCGGTTGCTGAGCAGGAATATTTCGGGATATCCGGGCAGCCGGTAATGCACCAGCGGATACTCTTCCAAGGTGGCGAAATAGGCCGAGAAACGCAGTTGCTGCTCTGGAGTCACGTCCTGTCCCGGAAACACCAGCACCTGATTTTCCAGCCAGGCTCGCCTGATGTTCTCCACCGTGTCGGCCTCCAACGGTTCGCGCAGATCCACGCCGGTCACCTCGGCACCCAATGCGTAGGACAGACGCCGGACTTGAATTACCATGATTCTTCTCCTGTATTACACAGTTCGCAGCACGTGCTGCAACGTCGGCGACGTCGATCAACCGAAAACACGCCAATAAAGATCCGATGCGCGGTGTTGCCACGCCGGCGAGTTGCCGCAGTTCGAGCGTGGCGCCCGCAATGGCGTCGGGCTTCATCGGACGGACGGCTTTCAGATGCTGAAGCATGGACAGACGCGCCTTGGCCAGCGCGATTCCAAGGTCGATCCGTTCTTCGAACGACATGCTGATACGGCGCCCGCGCACGCTGGAAACCGAGGCCGACTCGGCCACTAGGTGCATACCAACCGCCCGGGCCGCGGGATGTCGCGCAATGACAGCCAGCGCACGGTCAAGATCGACGGAGCGCACCACATGGCCGCCGTGCGCCAGCACGGTAACAGCATGGCCGCACCCAGCAGGCAGCCCGCCAGAAAGCCACCTATCGCACCAACTCCGACAACAAGAAAACGCATCTGGATGGCCGTTCCTATCTCGACTTCCAACGATCCACCGTGGACGCGTCCCAAAAGACGATCTTGCGCTGTGCCCAGTCAGCCACCATGTACAAGGTGACGCCGATGATGCTCAGGATGATCAGGATGGCAAACACGCCGGGTGTATCGAGCTTGAACATCAGCTGGGTCATGAGATAACCCAGCCCGGCTTCGGCACCCACGAACTCGGCCGCGATCGCACCCAGCAGCGCGAGCACGATGGAGGTCTTCATGCCGGCAAAGATGTACGGCGCCGCACTCGGCAGCCGCACCCACCAGAACTCGGCCAAGGTTCCGCCCTTGAGCGAACGGATCAGCGCGATGCGGTCCGGCTCCACCGCGCGCAGGCCGACGATGACGTTGACCAGCACCGGGAATATCGCCACGATCATGGTGATGATGATCTTGGACTCGATACCAAAGCCGACCCAGATCATCATCAGCGGCGCCAGCGCCACCTTGGGCATGGTCTGCAGGGCCAGAAGGTAGGGGTAGAACAGAGTTTCGAAGGTGCGCGACAAGGCAATCGGAGCTCCAACCAGTATGCCGAAGCTGACGCCCAACACATAGCCGAACACCACCTCCTTGCCGGTCATCAAAAGATGCCTCTGGAAGATGTTGTTGCGAAAGCCACCGACCAGCGAAGTGAAGATATCGCTCGGCGGTGGCAGCACCATTTGCGACACCTTGAACTGCACGACACACAGTTCCCAGACACCGATAAGCGCAACGAACAGCAACCAGGGCCCGACGGCACGAAAAATCCTCTGACCGTTCATAAGAAAATTCCCATGCTTCGCATTACGGCGGGGGCTTGTCTGGTGCTCATGTTGCCTCCCGTGCGTATAGATGCGACCGCACTTCGCGCGAGTATTCGGTGAAACGCGGCGAATCGAGGATGGCCACATCGCGCGGCCGCGGCAGGTCTACCGCGACGTCGGCGATCACGCGGCCGGGTCGCGCGCTCATAACGATGATGCGATCGGCCAAAAACACCGCCTCGCTGATGGAGTGCGTGACGAACAGCACGGTCTTGGGCCGCAGCATCCAGATGCGCTGCAATTCGGCGTTCATGGACTCGCGCGTCAGCGCGTCGAGGGCGCCGAAGGGCTCATCCATCAACAGCAAAGACGGGTCGTGCGCCAGCGCGCGCGCCATGCCCACGCGCTGCTGCATGCCGCCAGAGAGTTCGCTCGGGTAGCGGTTGGCGAAGTCCTCCAGGCCGACGATCTTGAGCAACTCCATGCCATGGGTCCGCCAGCCGGCGCGGTTGGGCCGATTCTGTACCTTCAACGGCAGCAGCACGTTTTCCAGTATGGTCATCCAAGGCAGCAGGGTCGCGCTCTGGAACACGAAGCCGATGTCATCCCGCGGCGCGGCAACACTCTCGCCCCCGATTCGCGTCTGTCCGGAGTTGGCTGCCACCAGACCCGCGAGCACTTTCAACAAAGTCGATTTGCCACAACCGCTGGGTCCGACGATGACGCAGAACTCGCCGTCGTTGACATTCAGGTTCACCTTGTCTACCGCAACCAGGCTTTCGTTGCTGCGCGTCTCATAAACCACCGACAGGTCGGTTATCGAGATAAAAGGCTGCTCCATTCGAACCGCAACGGTAGCGGCCGGCTCGGCAGCGGGAACAAGCGCCGTCGGGGTCCTGGTTGCGGTCATTCTTTGTACGCTTGAAACTCACTGAACGCGGTAGCGCGCCAGTTTCTCCGCATCGATCTGAACGCCCAGTCCCGGCCCGTCGGGCACCGTGAGCATGCCGTCACGCACCACGACCGGTTCGGTCAGGATGTCGGACTCGGTGTTCAGGTGGAAGGTTAGTTCGGCCGGGTTGATGGCGGTGGCGCGATGCGCAACTGCGAAATGCAGCGCCGACACGATGCCCAGCGTGCTGTCGCCCTGGCTGCCGATGACCGTCTGCACACGCCGGGCCGAACATTGCGCCACGATGTCACGCGACACGCGAAATCCGGTGCGTGCGGTCTTGATGCTGACGGCCTGCACTATGCCTTCGTTGATTTCGCGCGTGGCTTCCTCCGGATTACGGCAGCTCTCGTCACCCATCAGCGGCACCCTGGAATGGCGTGCGGCGAAAGCCCGGCCCGGGCGGTCGTCGCGGTGCACCGGTTCTTCGGCCCATTTCAGGCCAACTTCGTATCCGGCGTCCAACACCCGCACCGCGTCGGGGCCCGATAGCCCCGAGTTGCCGTCCACGTACAGCAGTGCATCGGGCAGAGCCCGGCGCAGCGTGTGCAGCATGGACACATCCTGGCTCGGATCGATGCCGACCTTGAGCTTGAAGGACGTGATGCCGTAACGTTCGCGCACCATCAACGCCTCTTGTGCCATGACTTCAGGCGCGTCATAGCCGCAGATGTAGGTCGCACGCACCTGCGTCGCCCACGCACCAAGCATGCGATGACAGGGCTGCCCGAGAATCTGGCCGGCCAGGTCATGCAGCGCGATATCCAGCGCGCCCTTGATGGTGTTGTTGTGTTCGACGGTTGCAAAGCCGGCCCAGGCCTGCTCTATCTGTAGCGGATGCAGTCCCGTCAGCAAGGGACCAAACCACTGCTTGACCGCCGCCACCATGCTGGCCTGCGACTCGCCGTAAAAGAACGGCCGCGAAGGCGCCTCAGCACGCCCGACCAACCCTTCGTCCGTGTGGATCTCGACCAGCACGTGTTCGGTCACCACTAGGCGCCCATTGGCGAAGCGCACAGGGCGCTTCAGCGGCAGGGTGAAAGGGGTGCAGTCTATACGGGTGACCTTCATGCCAGTCCTTCTCGGTATGCGTGCTGCATTTCAGTGAATGGCGTGAGCCTTGACCAGCGCTTCATCGAGCGTCAGACCCAGCCCGGGCCGTGAAGGCGGACTGGCCATGCCGTCCTTGACCGACAGGGACTCGTTGAACAGCCGGGGCCACCAAGGCACCACTTCGAGCGTGAGCGCATTGGGTACGCCGCACATCAGATGCACGCCTATTTCGCCATACACATGCGAAGCCATCGGAACCCGATGCAACTCCGCCATGGCTGCGACCTTGCGCCAGCCGGTAATGCCACCGACGCGCTGCAGATTGGGCATCAGCACATCGGCGGCGCCGAGTTGTAACAGGCGCGCGGACTCGGCGACGCCAAAGTTGGTTTCTCCGGTGGCAATGTTCATAGGCGCCGCGCGTCGGACTTCGGCGCAGCCTTCGATGTCCTGCGCATTCACGGGCTCTTCAAGCCACCACAGGTCGTACGGCGCGAGTGCGTGCGCCACCCGTATGGCTTCCTTGGGCGACCATTGCTGGGTACCGTCCGCCATCAGCTTGAGGGATGGGCCAACCGCTTTACGCACGGCGCGTACCCGTTCCACATCCTGCGCCAGGCTGGCGCCGATCTTGAATTTGTAGGCCGGATAACCCAGTTCCGAAAAACCGATGGCTTCCGCGACCAGCTCATCTAGGCTCAGTTGCAGGGAGCCGTTGCTGCCGTAGACGGGAATGCTGTCGCGCGCACCGCCCAGCATATCGACCACGGGTCGCCCGCATGCCTGTCCGGCCAGGTCCCACAACGCGATGTCGATGGCCGACAGCGCCGACAACGTAGGACCGCTGGCGCCGACCAGTGCCAGCGCACGCGTCATCCTGGCCCAGAGCCGCTCGGTCTTGTTGGCATCCTCGCCGACGATCAGGGCACCCAGGCTTTTGGCGCTGGCGAGTACCGGCGCGAGATCGGTCGAGCCGAATGCGAACGCATAACCGCAACCCAGCAAGCCATTTCCGGCCCGAATGCGGATCAACAGGATATCGACCGTGTCAATGAGGCGTATGGCGGCACGAAACGGTGGGTTCAGCGGAAACGAAAGCGCCGTAAGTTCGAAGGTCTCGATGCGGGCCGGTGAAACTTCAGGCCAGACATCGCCACGCTCGCGGCCGCCAGATCCGTTTTGCAAGTCCGCGCCCTGCACCACTCAACCTTTGTACTCGCGCGCCATCTTGCGGATGGCTGCCACGTCGAACTTGTTGATGTCGGCCACCAAGTCATTGGTGTATAGGCTGTTGGCCACCACAGACTTGTCCACGTCTCCAATTTTCTTGAGCATGTCCAGATAGGTCTCGACGTCGAGCTTGTCCATGTAGCCCCATTTGTCGCGCTTCACCACCATGTTGTCGATGCGCATGTTATTGATACGCGCGAGTATCGAACGCCGCCCGTAAGCGATCGCCACCGTATCGCTGACGCCGGTGGTCTTCTGCTCCGGGTGAACCTTGAAGTGGATACGCGCCGCCGCGTCGGGGTTCTCAAGCGCGAAGACAGTTGCCTTGGCATGGCCGCGGCCCAGTTTCACCAGCAGGTCGCGCTTGGATTTCAAGGTGTCGGTTTTGGCGCAAAGGGCCGTCTGGAAACTGATCTTGTCGGACAGCGGCGATGTCAGGATACGCAGCTTGTAGAGCTCTGGGTTGACGTTTTCAATCGCCGCGTAAACGCTGTCGTACATCGCCAGGGCGTCAACCTGCTTGGTTACCCACAAGGCGGCAGCCGCCTGCGCCCCATAACCCACATCGATGAAAGTCACGCCGTTGTTCGGATCGACGCCGGCGTCCTCGAGCACGGCCTTGACGATCGGGATGGTCGCGGTCGCCTGGCCGATCACGCCAAGCTTTTTCCCTTTCAGATCGGCCAGCGTTTTGATAGGACTGTCTGCCGGGACGGCCGGCATCTGGAAGTTCTGGGTAATCATGTTGTAGAAGGCTTGCATCTGCGCACCCTTGGACACCGGCACCATCAGGCCGACAGACGTGCCCGCGTGCACCACGTCGGCCTGGCCGGTCATCACGAGCTGCGCGCCAATAGCCGAGCCGCGCGTGTATTTCAGCTCCACGTCCAGGCCTTCGTCAGCCCAGAAGCCCAGCTCGAACGGAATGGACGTTTGCGTGGCGGTTCCGGCCTCCGCCGTGGCAGACGAAACCACCACGGTCAGTTTTTGGCGTACCTGCGCCCTCGCCATGGGAGCGCCTAGCGTGCATGCCGCGCCAATGGCGGCGCCTGAAACCAAGATACCTCGCCTGCTGATGATATGTGTCATGCCATCTCCCTAATGAACAGGGTTTCTTATCTAGAAACCAGGTTTCTTACACGGGCGAGTTTATCGCCTTCAGCGCATGTGTCAACACCAGTCAAGACCGGGAAAACGAGGCGCATCCTTCAGGTGTTCACCGCGTTCAAGACTAGGAAGTTTTGAAACGCTTCAGCACCTTTTCCAGCAAGGCATTGAATACTTCGGGCTGTTCCCAATGCGGGATGTGTCCCACGCCCATCAACACGTCCACTTCCGTGACGACACCCTCGGCCGCCAGCATCTTGCTGGTCTCGATCGCCATCGCTGGCGTGGTGGACCAATCGTCCTCACCCATGATGTAGTGAACCGGGCACTTGATCTTGTGCATCTGGTGTCCGAAGCTGTAGGAAGTATAGGCAATCAGATCCGAATGCTGCACATACGGCGAACAACGGCCCGAGTCGAACGCCATTTCCTTCTGGCGCGCGAGCGGCGTGGTCCTGCCCAGCACGGAATAGAAAGTCGTTTCCAGCCAGTCGGCCGGATTGATCGCGATCGTGTCCAGCACGTTCCCGTGGTAGTTGTGGGATGCCTTGCGGACATGTGCGCCGCCATCGACCGCCACGACACCCACGACCTCATCGGGATGGTTGATGGCAGTTTCGATGCTGATCCCGGCCCCCATCGAATGGCCGACCAGTATGGGGCGCCGAATCTCCATGGCCTGGATGAATTTCCAGAGATAACTGGAGAACTCCTCCACCGTCCGTGTCGGCCTGGCATTGACCAGCGCCGATTTCCCATGGCCGATCTGGTCGATCGCGTAGACCTTGTAACCTCTTTCGGCGAAGTAGTCGATGTTGTCGTGCCAGGACAGTGTGTCTTGCGTGGCGCCATGCACCAACACAATGGGCTGACCGCTTCCGGCTTCCTCGTAATAGATGCGAACTCCGTCCGCCGATGCGTAAGGCATGTATTTCTCCTTTTATTTCTGCAGTGTTTTGCGGGAAGCGCAGATTTCGGACTTGAGAATCTGCGTGATAAAAAACAGGGCTTTCCAGTTCTGCATCACCCGGAAGCTGTCACCCCTGACTTCCATCAGCGCATTCCGGTGCACCCGGATCAGCGTCAGATCCGAATTGAGGTAGTCCTCCCACTGCTGGCCCGTGCCGTTGATCAGGATGTCGTATCCGGTCATTCCCGCATAGGTACGGGAAATGATCCCACGCTCAAAAACCAGGCTCGTAGCGACGGACTCGCAACGGAACGACAAAATTCCATCGAACCATCTGCCGTATGCCTTGAAGTCAGGGTGCGCTTCAAGTGTCCTGGAAAAACCGTCAAACCACTCGGGGTCAGGAAAAATGTGCATTGAAACCTCTCTATAGTTTTGGATCGATTACCGATGTTCACCGCGCTTGCGATTCATTCCCGTTCCGGCACTATCACTTTGGAGTCGAAGTAATACCTTGCGTGGTCCTTGATGAAGGACTTGGCGTCCCGCAGCGCGTACTGGTATTCCGCCGATGCGAGCGCGCGCTCGGCTGCGGGCAAATCGTCGAATTCCAGTTCGGCAAGCCGGAAGTATCTGGGCTTCTCTTCAGCGGCTTCGTTGGCTTTGTGGATCGTGTATCGCCGCAGGCCCGGTATCTTTCGCGCGTCGGCCACATGTTTGTTCAGGTACCAATCCTCGAAGGCGTCCGCCGTAACGCCATCCGCCGGATTGAAGAAGGCAACTATCTTCAGCATGATGAATTCACTCCTGTTGTGCTCTTGTGGAAAATACCGCGCTGTTATTCATACCGATGAACAATCGTCATAAAAAGTAGGCCTTGTGCGCCGCTTCGGCGAGCGACACCCGCGCCGGATCGATGGTAGCGAAGAACTTTCCGTGGCTCAGGATGTGCACCACGCTTGCCGTGACTTCCACGACGCTCAGAGCCTGCTCGACGATCAGGATTCCCTTGCCTTCCTTGACCAGCGCCAGAACCACCTCGGCGATGCGCTGGACCAGGATCGGCGCCAGTCCCGTGGTGGGTTCGTCGAGCAGCAGGATCGACGGCTCGGCCATCAGGGCTCGCCCGAACGCAAGGAATTGCTGCTGGCCGCCGCTCAGCGCTCCCGCAGGCTTGCGCATGCTCGCGTGCAACTCCGGAAACAGGGCTAGCACACGGTCGAACTGTGCCGCCCCGTCGACGCCTGGCTTGCGCGGAACGATGTCCAGGTTTTCATGCACGCTCAAGGCGGGAAAGATGTGGCGGTGCTCCAGCACGTGGCCCAGCCCTGCCTTGGCGCGGTTGACAGCAGTCCACTTTTCGATATCCTGGCCGCGGAACCGCAACCGCGTTTCCGCGCTGGCCTTTGTCAGTCCACCGATGCCGCGTAGCAACGAGGTCTTTCCGGCGCCATTGGCTCCGACAATACCCACGCATTGCCCCGGAACGACTTCGAACGACACGTTTTCCACGGCCACGACCGCGCCATATCGCACACCGAGATTGCTGACTTCGAGTCCGGCGGATTTGTCGCTCATATTTCACCAAGATAGGCTGCGCGCACCTCAGCGCTTTCTTCCAACGCCTCGGGTTTTCCGGACCACAGCATGCGACCGATATTCATCACGTATACCTTGTCGGCAATCGCCCGCACCAGATCCAGGTGGTGCTCGACGATGATGATCGAGGTTCCGGTCTTCGCCAACTTGCGCAGCAGGACCAGCATCAGATCCATTTCGTGCGCTGACAGACCGGCCGCGCATTCGTCCAGCAACAGAATATCCGCGCCGCGCAGCGCTGCCAGCGCAATCTCGAGCATGCGCAGTTGCCCATGCGGCAACTCCCGCACCTCGCGCTGGAAATGCTGCTCCTGGAGCCCGATCTGGGCCAGGAATCCGAAAATCGTGTCCACATTTGTCTTCGCGAATCCACCATGTGCGCGCTGCTGCGCGAGCACCAGTGTTTCCTTGACGCTCAGCCCTTGAAAAAGCCGCGGCACCTGAAAGGTACGACCTATGCCCGCACTGGCGATCTTTGCAAGCGACAAACCATCCAGTCGCCGTCCGTTCAGCACAACGCTGCCGCCGTGCGGTGGATAGATTCCGCAGATGGTGTTGAGCACTGTTGTCTTGCCCGAGCCGTTGGGTCCGATGATCGCTACAACTTCACCCTTTGCCAGGCTGAAACTGATGTCCTTGATGGCGGTGATGCCCGCGAAGTGGCGCTCCAGACCCTTGACCTCGAGCACAGGTGCAGTTGCATCCCGCACCGCGGGCGATAGCCCAGTGGCTGCCTCCCGGCTTCGATTCCCGCGGAAATAGCCATAAACCGGCGCCGCGCTGCGGCGGATGATGCCTCTCGGCATCAGCCGAACTGTAAGTATCAGGAATGCACCGTAAAGAAAGGGCTGTATGTTGGGATGGGCGCTCAGCAGTATCGGAATCAACCCGACCACGATGGAGCCCACCAGAGGTCCGAACTGCGTACCGGCCCCTCCGGCAATAACCATCAGCAAGAACAGCACGGACAGCGGCGTGCCGAACGAATCCGGGTTAACCGAGACATTCAGGAACGCATAACAGGCGCCGGCAAGGGCTCCGATGGCCGAGCCGATGGCATAAGCGAACACGATCCATGCGTAGGTACCAATGCCAAGGGAAGCCGCACCGATTTCATTGTCACGGATAGCTATCAGGGTCCTGCCGACCGTGGAGCTCCTGAAGTACCAGTGCGCGCAATAACACATCAGTAGAACAAGCACGATGAGCGCGCCCAGCTGATCTGGCGACATCTTCACTTGGCCTTGCAGCAGCGGGGCCGTCAAGCCATACCGGCCATCCGCGCCACCGGTGATTGAGCGGAACAGGATGATGAGTTGCTGCATGACCAGCGTGAACCCGAGCGACACGATGGCCAGTGCCATCACACCAAGCCGCGCCGAGGGCGCTGCCATGATGACGCCGAGAACGCCGCCGATCAAGGTCGCCAGCGCCAGGCAGACAATCACGGAATGGCCATAATCCATTGCCAGCACGGCCGCTGCGTATGCACCCAGACCAAACGCCGCACCCTGGCCTAGAGACAGTTGCCCCAGCATTCCCGCGGGCACGTTGAGCCCCAGCGCGGCTATGCCATATATGCAGACGAGCAGCACCATGTAGGCCAGATAGGACGAAGTGCCCCAATGACCGATCGCCGCGATCAGCAGCGCCGCTGCAATCGATCCATGCCCCAGCGGCGAACCCCAGAATCGCTTCAGCGCGCTCATACGGCACGGGCGGGTGGCACCCCGTAAATGCCCCAGGGCCGCACGGAATAGAGGACGAGGAGGGTTCCGAACACCACCACGTAGGTCCATTCGCTCGAACCGTAGACCCCCGTCGCCTGAATCAGGAAGCCGACGACGAAGCCGCCGATGTAACCACCGCGAATCGACCCGAGCCCACCGAAGGTTGCCGCGGCAAAACCGATGAATAGCAACTGAAAGCCCAGGTGCGGCGACACTAGAAAAAATGGTGCGACGACCAGGCCGGTGATTGCCGCGACAACGCTTGCTAGAAGCGCCGAAACCTGCGACATCTTTTCAGGCGATATGCCAAGCGCCCGGGCCCCATCCGGGTCTTCGCCCACGGCTACGAGAACCCGCCCGAGATGCGTGCGCCGGTACACCACGTAGAGGCCGATTGCGACCACGATGGCGGCCGCTATGACGAGAAGATCCTGGTACGAAAAACTGAATACTCCCAGCCGAAAGAAACCGATCGGAAGACTGATCGGAAACGCCCGTTGCTCGCCATTGAAAGGCAGGAAAGCCGAGCGCTGCAGGATCACGCTGGCGCCCAAGGTGGACAGGATCCACACAAACTCTCGCGGCTTGTCGATGAAAGGCCGGACCGCGACGTATTCGACCAGCAGGGCAACGCCTCCAGCCGCCGCGACTCCCACCAGAATGCAAAGCGCCGCCGGCCAATGAAGATGCGTGTGGGCGATGAGCGCCGCCATGGGCGCCCACATGATGTAGTCGCCGTAGGCAAAACTCACAGTCCTGGTACTGATGTCCAGCACATTGAAACCCGTAGCCACCAGCGCATAGATGCATCCGGCCACCAGGCCTGGCAGTACCAGGTCCGTTAGAACATTGGCCAGCATCGGAAAGCGGACGCGGAATGCGTTGGCAACAGCGCTCAGGGATTCAGGGCGCCTTGGGCCGCTACGCAGCCGGTCTGGACCGAGCAGTCGAACGCCGGATTGAAAGCACCGAAACGTTCGATACCCAGGCCTATGTGGTTGGTCTTCGAGAACTTGTAGGTTCCGATCACGCCCTTGACCGGAACGCCGCTTTCCAGGTACTCCCGGATTGCCTTGGGATCCGCGCTTTTTGCGCCTTCAGCCGCTGCCTTCAGAATGACGAACTTGTCGAAGGTGAAGATCGACATAATGATATCGCCCTTGTAGTCCTTCCCAACAATCTTGCGCAGGCTGTCTAGGAACCCTTTGGCATCGTCGCTCAGCGCGCCACCTTCCGTCGCGGCGAGTATGGTCTTGGGTACCGGACCGGCGGAAATGTTCTTGAGTGCGTCGGTTCCCACTGCGTCCTTGAGGGAAGCGGCGCTTGCGCCAAGCGGCGCCGTAGCCGCCGGAACCCACTGAAGCCGCTGCAGCGACGTGATCACGGCGACCAGACCCGGTCCGTAGGTGTGGATCACGAGCCCATCGACACCAGCATCGCGCAACTTGCGAAGGTTCGCGCTGACGTCCGCGGAACCCGTCTGAAAACTCTCCGACAGTGCCGGCTCGCGGCCTGCGGCTTTCAAGGCGCGCTGCGTGGCATCCACGGACGCCTGTCCAAATGCGCCGGCTTCATAAATTACGCCGATCTTCTTGGCCCCGCGATTTTTTGCCAAGTACGACACGTAGTACTCCGACAACTGATCCGCGGTGTTGCCAGTAAGAAAAAAGCAGCAGTGCTGCGCAGGGTCATACAACGCTCCCGCAACCGCGCTCTGCATGCTGATCATTCCTCTCGAACTGATCGGAGGTGCGGAAGCCAGCACCTCGCCGGTCAGGTCCGACCCGAATATCGCAATGACATTTGCGTCGCCAGCGAGTTCCCGGGCAGCCGTGGCGGCCTGGGCGGTATTGGTGGCGCTATCGCGTATCACCACCTCCACCGGACGGCCCAGAATGCCGCCGCGGCTGTTGATGTAGTCAACCGCCGCCTTCGCCCCATTGACCGCGGCAACGCCGATGCCGGCCTGGCCGCCCGTTAGCGAATGGATGACGCCGATTTTTATCGGCGGGCCGCTTTGCGCCTGCGCGGGTGAGGACATCGCGAACATGATTCCGGCGCTGCAGACACACAACAAGAGTTGCACAAGGCACTTCCGCATACCCGTTGAAGCCATGCGGAAGGAAATCGGAAGCGAATCATCCATTTGCATACGTGTCTCCTAGTAATTAAGTTTCCTCAATGGAAACAGCGTTTCTTAGTTTAGCAAACTAATCGGCATTTATTGCAACTTTGAAGCAAAAATCGCATGTATGAACAACTCATTTTTTTCTTCCACCGCTCGGGTGGACAGTAATGTGCCCAGATCGATTCCGCCAAGGTGGGGACCCGCAGGCGTCGGTAGCTATACTTTCCATCTACAGAAACCATGTTTCTTATGTGGAAACACTCTTTAACCGCCTCGTTCTTGTGTTCCGAATGAGGCAACGCCAAGGGAGGATCCGCCATGAAGATCACCAAACTGGAAGCCATTCCGTTTCGGATGCCGATGCGCGAAACCGTGAAGTTCGCCACCGGCCAGTTGAGCGCACTCGACC
>Ga0214919_10001665_pt1 | contig 35898 bp, 31 predicted proteins | sample LL1503_MetaG_FD_177994 | JGI IMG/M metagenome (GOLD analysis project Ga0214919, IMG submission 177994) | Freshwater microbial communities from Lake Lanier, Atlanta, Georgia, United States - LL-1503 | ecosystem: Environmental > Aquatic > Freshwater > Lake | place: USA: Georgia | collected...
TATTTGTAATCTAAAAAACCTCACGCCCTTTACTCAAAACCTCACGCCCTTTACTCAAAACCTCACGCCCTTTACTCCCTCCGAGGTGCTTCGCACCTACGGAACGCGTAGCGTTCCTCTGCGGTCGCCAGGGCTGCGGTTTTAATCCGGTCCCTGTAAACGGGTTGAGCCGCAGGCTTTTTCGGATTGAACAGCAGGGCTTTTATCGGATTGAACCGCAGGGCTTTTATCGGATTGAACCGCAGGGTGGCGCGAAGCGCCAATCCCGTGAGGTTCAAGCGAAGCGCCAATCCCGTGAGGTTCAAGCGAAGCGCCAAGCCCGTGATGTTCAGCGCGTAGCGCGTGTAGCCGTGAGGGTCAAGGGCTGCGGTTTAAATCCGATCAACGAATATTATGATCGGATTGAACCGCAGGGTGGCGCTGCGCGCCATGCCCGTGAGGGTCATATATCACATCAAATTAAGAAAGGTAAAACCAGACATCTGATAATTAAATGCATTATAGATTGTTATATCATGGAATATGATCAAGATGATTGGCTTTATATACAAGAACATATTTTAACAAATATACATATTATATTTGAATATATGTATACAGATTGTCGTTCATGTGATCATTGGGTTAATATATATTTAATTATATTGGATAAATTTAAATATAATCCAATTATTATAGATATGGTTTTAGGCGCTGATTATAATGATTATTCGAATGATATAGAAGATATTGTTAATACAATTCCAAGTGAGTTATTAACATACAACTTCATAATTAATAATCTGAGTAATATATCAATATCACGTTTATATACACAATTAGATAAAAATTCTATATTATTAAGTAATCCAGATTTAATTGTGATTGCAGTTAAATATGATGATGATTGTCATGTATTAGATACAATGCAAACACATGAGTTAGATACAAAAGAGAATATGTTATTAATATTAAATAGTTGTGAATATAAGGAAATCATTGGTATATTAGACTGGTTTAATCTAAGTGACCCAGATATACAAACTGCTTTGTTGGAATGTAAAAAACGATAATAATATATTATTTCTGTTTCTGATCAGTCATTATGACATTTAGTTAAATAACATCAAAATTTCATCATAACCACGTTCACGTGCAATCTGTAGTGGTGTGTTAGGACTTGGACCCATAGAAGCTGCATTAAAATCTGATTTTGCATCAAGAAGCAATTTTACAATCCCGACATTCCCAGCTCGAGTTGCTGTATGTAACGGAGTTTTTAAGGATTCATCAGTCGCGTCAACATGCGCTTTCGATTTAATAAGTAATTCAACGATATCAATGCTACTTTTTATAATCGCTGTATCTAATGTAGTAGATGATGTATAATGGTACATCATACTATCTGAAATGATATTTACGTCTGCGTTCAGATTGATAAGCGATTCAACTATATGATAGTCGTTATTAGCAGTTGCAAAATGCAATGCAGTATGTGAATATCTATAGCCTGGATGTCCTCGTTGTTCATCAATATTAGTTTTTGCATTTAGAAGTAGATGTGCGATATCAATATTATCGTGTAACAGTGCAAAGTAAATTAATGTACTATATTTTGTATCCGCGTGGAACATTAATATCTGGACTATGTCGTTATGTTCGTTCCAAGTTGCTACTTTTAGTGCCATTAGTATATCATCATTAACTATTTTATCAGGTTCAATCTGTTCATATGTTTCGGGTATAATCGGATATCGATTCTCTAGAATCATACACACTGTATTTAGATCACCACATTGCGCTGCATCAAATAATAATTTTTTGTACCTGATTTGTATGTTACGTTTGTATGCTAAGATATCTGAAAACATAGACATATATATATCTGATCTAAATTTACAAATCACAGCCACACATTTTTTAAACTTTGCAATATTTACACCTGTATTAATGAACCGTGCATGACCATACTTAAATACCGGTTCCAAATTAATACCACCACCTCGGATATAATAATCATATCCGATTGTGGTCTTAATTTGGATGTTGCTATGTACTAATAAGTTCACAACATATTTTTCTGTATATTTATCATCAAATATCATAGATAGCTCACACCAATCAATAAATTCCAATAGAATTTCTAAATCAGAACCTAATTCGCATTTAAATTTTCTAATAAGACATAAAACGTACATAAAATACTTAAGTGTATCCTCCTTCATTAGTATATATATTTCATAAAATTTATGTATATTTTTACAATTGATCGCAGGAGGCGCAATCTGAGTGACGCATGTTAATAGTTGATTTGATGACATATTAACCTGTCAATATACACACAAGTCCTTTATGTCAAAAATGGGCGGGTAATATACATATAGAATCAAAAATTCAAATTTTGATAATAACTAAATTGTGACTATGTAAATTTTGAATATAGTTATTTTTTGATATATATATTATATCATAATCATAACCATGGTGCGCGGACCCATTAAGCCTATTAAGCCCATTCACAGGATATTAGGTACTTGAACCTCACATCTCTGGCGACCGCAGATGCACGCTTTAATCGGATTTAAACCGCAGCCCTGACGACCGAAGCCCGAAGGCCGAAGGGATCGGATTTAAACCGCAGCCCTGGCGACCGCAGAGGCACGCTTCGCGTGCCGTAGGTGCGAAGCACCTTTCACGCCCGGATTTAAACCGCAGCCCTGGCGACCGCAGAGGAACGCGTAGCGTTCCGTGGGTGCGAAGCACCCCGAAGGGAGTAAAGGGCGTGAGGTTTAAGAGGGAGTAAAGGGCGTGAGGTTTAGAAGGGCGTGAGGTTTTGAGTAAAGGGTGTGAGGTTTAGTTTAAATGGATCATTTCATATTTGGATATATTTCTGGAATGGCTGGTATTTTAGTGAGTCATCCATTTGATACAATTAAAACAAATATTCAAGAAAATAAACCAATCCCACGAACATTACATGGATTATACCGTGGAATTGGTCCACCGTTAATTGGTGTTGGATTAGAAAAATCGGTTGTATTTGGAGTTTATTTTAATACAATCGAATATACCAATTCACCATTTATTTCTGGCGCGCTATCTGGATTATCCGCAAGTTTTGTGGTTACACCATTCGAACGTATTAAAATTCTGCTACAAACTAATCAGATAATTGAACGTAGTATGTTTAATCGTAGTTTTCTATTCCAAGGTTTAAGTGCTACCTTTTATCGTGAAACTCCAGGATTTGGAATTTATTTTAGCACTTACCAATACTTAAAAACAAAATATCTATCACATATTAATAACACACAAGCTACAGAACTTATATTTTATGCTGATACATCCGATAATGAATTATTACCAATTGAATCATTTACGTTTGGTGCTATCGCAGGTGCATTTTCATGGGTGTTTATATATCCACAAGATCGGATTAAAACACATTTACAATCTATTAAAGATCGTAAAGTCGGATTTAATGAAGGATTTCGCGAAGTGTTAAAAAATGGTGGATATCGCGGGTTATATCGCGGATTCCATTTTGCACTTATGCGTGCAATGCCACTTCATGCTACTGTATTTGCTACTATGGAATTATGTCAGAAATATCTGCAGTTCGTGTGATTAATATAAAATCACAATTGATATAAACCAAATATAGATACGTATGTCGTATTAAATTTATCTTGTTTTTTATACAGAATTTAATACCATTAATAACATCAGAAGGGTTTATATTTAATAAATTATTATATAGTTTAAATGAGTTATATTTAATATCATCCGACCCAGTTGACTTCGCATCATTAAGTAAACTATCTAATGTGCTGGAATTATAATTCCATATATTCATAAGATTTTTTGCTGTATGAATCGGTATATTATTTGAAAATGATGGAGTTTTAATAAATAATTTTCCTCCTTGATTTAACATATTATAACATGTATTAATTAATTCACGTCTATTATGAGCATATCCGATAGATTCAATAAATAATATTCGATCATATTTTTTATTTAAGATTTTATTATTTAGATTATTAAAATCTTGTTTATATACATGTATTCTTGCACTTAAATTATGGGTTTTAATATTTGTTTCGATTATATCAAATAGATTTTGAGAATTTACAACACAATCGATTGTTATATTTGGGAATTTGTTACAGATATAAATTGCAATCATCCCAGTACCAGCACCCATATCCAATATCGTATACGGTAAATCAGATTTAATGATATTAGCCATTTTTATAGTTGCATCAGTAGGATGTGACCATGGAAATTCACGCATATAACATATATTATATGAATCACCAACCATACTTATATCGATATTTTCATAATCAGATTCCATTGATTTAATATTATCTAATTTAAATCTATTTATATGTTCATAATATAGTTTGTCATACTTATTATCTTTATTATCATGTAATGGTAGCGTATATGGAGTTAAATTAGATAATACGCTATAATTAATAAACCTTCCTATAACACATACAATTATAACAATCGAAATTATGGAACATATTATGAGTGTATTTTGGAATTTCATTTAAAAAACAAATATATAAATATTAAACACAATTTTTAATTGTTTAAATTTCAAAACTCACTGCTATTAAAGCCAATTTGATAATATATTCAGGAAGATTAATAGTTTGTATCAATTCATTTGATTTATGATAATCAATTTCATCAATTTCATCAATATCATAACTATCTTTAATGTTAGTACTAATACTATATGATATGCCATTATATTCAATTTCAAAATCACCCTCATTATTTTGAATATGATCGAATTTAAAAATTTGTTGGTTTACAATAAATGAACTAAATGTAGTCCATTTATTTTGATACATAACTATACCATGTAGCTCATATATAGCACATTTATCATATTCATTATTTTTAACTCCAAATATAACTACGTTTTTAAAATCGTGGTTATAATCTGCAGCATATTTGAAATATTCAATCGGGGACTTAAATCCGCTGTTAAACCAATTTAATGGAACAAAATCTGACATTTTTTGGTTCTTTGACTGATAAATCTTATTTATATATATTGTATATAAAGAAATATTCAAATTTAACAAATCGTATCCTACAAGATTCATATATTTCGAATACGGTTAAAAAAGAATAAATAATAAGTTATTATTTTTTAGATAGATAGTTTAATATATCATTGATTATTAAGTCCGCAATTAATTTTGGATTAATAACATGTATATAGTGTCCGAGATTTTTTGTTATAATAATATTCGAATATATCTCTTTAGACTCCGATAATTTTTCTAAATCTTTTGGTTTACTATCTCGAACATCAATAATAGCCACTATATTTTTATATTCTTTAACATTGTCGAATATCTTATCAATATTAGAATTTGCAACCATTTTCATTGCATCAGCTTGAGGTTTCGGTATATTCGATGGTATTGGATTTGGTACATTATTAGCCACACTAGGTGGAGTTGGATCAATTAAAATTACTTTATTTACTTTATCTGGTATTAATTGCTGAATTGTCATAGCTAATAATGCACCACCTGAATGTGCTACAAATATATATGGCGCTTCAGGTAATGTTTCTAAAACTTCAGATGCTCGTGTATCTAAATTTTCAGATGAGCCTGCATCAATAATTACAATATCTTTAAACTCAGATATTTTAATTAATGACTGCACTTTATCCCAAACCGATGGTAAATCACCAAATCCCGTAAAATAAACTAGACTTTCATCTGATCTACCTCTATATACGTTTTTATTTAAACATAATATAGTTATAATTATAGCAATACATACTATAAATATAATAATACATATCAGTCCAACTGAACATGGATCTATCGAGTTTAAACCCATCAAAGCGGATATTAATGTATGTTATTACAATGTATAAAAAATAATATATATTATGTTAATAACATTAAAAACTTTTTAATAATTTGTCCTCAAAAAGTAATTATTACTAAGATAGCAAATTTATTTTTTATCAATATTTGGAATAGAATCTTTTGATATATCCTTAATAATAATAGAATCTTTTGGTGTATCCTTAATAATAATAAATCTTTCATCTGAATCATCTATAAATATAATTTTTTCCGGTATTAGATATTGATACGAAGGTTCTGTCATTGGTTTAGTAGGTTTTGAACCTTTTGTACTTCTTATAACTATTCCATATTTTTTGAAATGTTTTGGTTTTGCTAAGATTATATGTCTTAACATAGGATGTATGAATCTAGAAGCCATACACTTTATACACTTTATACACTTTATACACTTAATTTTTAAATAATTAATAATATTTCCACAATACTGTGAAATTTGAATTATACATTACTATAAGTTATATAATTCAAATTTCACATTATTTTACTAACTTTCACTATATTGATTCAACTAGGACCTATTGAGTTCAGGCCCATTCTGTTATATAACAATGACTAAAATTACAGCTTCAAATCTATTAATGGTTGGTATCACGGGTAGTGGTAAAAGTGCCCTGTGTGGTGTTATTGCATCATTATGTGGTGGTGATTCATCTTTATTTCCGTCATCAGATGGGTCAGATGCACATACTCAAGAACCTATCGCATGTATATGTAATACTGTAAATTTTGGTAAAATTACCATTATGGATGGACCCGGACTTATGGATACGCGTGGTACATCTGCTGATGAAGTTAATATTCGAACAATCGTAGATTTTACAAAATCTCAGAAAACACTATCTGCAATGATTATTGTATGTAATGAAGCTAATGTACGATTTGATGGCGCAATGCAAGATATTATTAAACTTCTAGTTGATTCATTTGGTATTAGTGTACTGAGTATTACAGCTATAGTATTTACACATGCAGCTGGAATACGTACACCCGAACAAGCAAGGATTAAGGCAACTGAATTTAGTAATATGGTATCATCGCGAGTTGGCCTTGCACCTGGTATTTTGAATATGCCAGTTTATCAAGTAGATTGTTTTCCATTTGAGCTAAGTAAACTGGGTGTATCAGATTCTCGAATTGCTGAAGTATCGGCAAAAACTAATCTTGCTCTATTTGATTTACTTCGATGGGCAGCCAGTAATAATATGATTGATATGACAAATGCTATATATGGCGAATATGAAGCAGCTAAAGCAGTACGCGAATCGGAAATTGCAGCAGCCGAAGCGGAACAACAACGTATTATCGAACAAGCTAAAGCTGAAGAAGCTGAACGACAACGTATTATCGAACAAGCTAAAGCTGAAGAAGCTGAACGACAACGCCTTATCGAACAGGCTAAAGCAGCTGAAGCTGAACGACAACGTGTTATTGAACAGGCTAAAGCGACTGAAGCTGAACGACAACGTGTTATTGAACAGGCTAAAGTAGCTGAAGCTGAACGACAACGTCTTATCGAACAGGCTAAAGCTGCAGAAGCTGCTCGTATAGCTGCGGCTAATCACGCGGCGCAGTTACTGGCTAATCAACAAGTTGCGGCTGAAGCGGCTCGTGTTGCGGCTGCTAACCATGCTGCAGCATTGCAACAAGCGTGGCAACAAGCGGCGCGGCACCACGACAACAGTGATGATAATAGTTGCAGTATTATGTAGATTTTAATATACTGAAATTTGATTTTTTTATATTTAAAGTATTAATATTATACATTTTCTCGATTTCGGTCCTTTATTAGAAGATGTATCCACCACTTGAGTCGCAGACTCTACTAAAAGAGGATGCGGTACCCCCAGTCAATACTAAGTTACTTGCGATGGCTGTGTTGGCAAAGTTGATGCTATGTATCATGGTGATGATCGGTATTGCAACACTGTATGATGGAGCAGGTACATATATCGCAGTTGGGCCAAGTGACAGTCTTATTTTGATGAGTGTATATGTCAATACTATGTCACGCTACCTGATGCTTCAAATATTCTTGATTTCATATGAATTAGTTCGTGTGATCACATCTGATATAGCAAATCCGATTATGGGGTGGTCGATATTTAACCCAGACAAAGTTCGGGTTCGAGGTATTTCCCGTATACATCTTCAGTTTTATGCTAATTCATTCTGGCTACTCAATCGATTAATGTCCGTATTTGAGATTCTTGTTACACTCACACAGATTGATATTGCGATTTTACGTGGAATATATTCAGAACTAATTAGTATTATTACAATTCGATGGTTATTGAATAAAAAAGTATTTGATGAAGACATCAAGTCTGAAAACACTGGAGACAACAACGTATAATCAAATTTAATAGTTGCACATTATATCAGTATTTTTTAATTAACCAGTAAAAATTTGAATAATTTTATAAAGTTGGTTTGCTCAATGGATTATCATACAATCATACACTTCTCTATTAATATTTTACGATGTCCAAATGGGCAAATCATAGCATTATCTGGTATACGACCCGTAGCTTTTAACTTATTCATAAAATTCCTAAATTTATATAGCTCATTAAGAGACATATCTGTACATGGACTAATTACTATAAATTCTTCATCATGGGCACATACTGATACCGTGTATCCGCCAAAATAAAGTATCACACCAAGCTCCAATAATGCATCTTTTATATATTTATCAGCTGGTTTATTTTTTAAATCATCGAATTCAAATGGTAGTTGTATATCTTTATGTATACAATTCCTAAGTTGATCCAAGGATACTATATCGGATACTTTTAATTCTATGTGCTTAGGTTTAATCGCGATTATATTATTTATATTAGGTATATGACCCTCACGGGCAAGGCGCTACGCGCCGCCCTGCGGCTCAACCCGATTTAAAAATTAGGACCGGATTTAAACCGCAGCAGCACCACAGGTGCATCATCTACGATGCTGACCGAAGTCGGCGCGCAGCGCTTGACCCTCACGGCTGCACGTGCTACGCACTGAACATCACGGGATTGGCGCTTCGCGCCACCCGGCGGTTCAATCCGATAAAAGCCCTGCTGTTCAATCCGAAAAAAGCCTGCGGCTCAACCCGGCTATACCGAATCGGATTAAAACCGCAGCTGCACCACAGGTGCAGCATCGTAGATGCTGACCGAAGTCGGCGCGCAGCGCCTTTCACGCCCCGGATTAAAACCGCAGCCCTGGCGACCGAAGCAACGGAGCCCGAAGGGCGTAGTGCGTAGGGAGTAAAGGGCGTGAGATTTTAGTAGGGAGTAAAGGGCGTGAGGTTTTAGCACATAATAGATTTTATATATTCTGTTATTTCAGGATATCGATATAATCGGGTCATTACTTCTGGGTTTTTTTGAACCATTTGAATTGATATTTTAGTACTTATAAGTATCTTAACAACTGATAATCGATTTTTATCACAAGCACTTAATAGTGCTTGATATCCGATAAATGAATTCATTATACAACCTGCATCAATTAATAATTCAATAATTCGTGGATGATTATATTCAGCTGCTTTAAATATATAATTTAAATCACTATTATATGTATTAACATTTGTTTTTGCATTTATTAATAATCGAGCTATATCAGTATTTCCGTCGATACACGTAACTGATAAAGCTTGTGGGTCAATAATAGATTTATAGTCTAAAAGTAATTGCACACATTTAAAATTACGATATTGAGCTGCTAATTTGAGATATGATATATTATCATTCAGTATAGGTCTAAAGTATGTGTTTATTGCGATTGGATATTGATGATTAATATTTACTTTTGATTGTATTAATAATTGTAATATATCTAAATCATTATATCGTATAGGATTATACAATAATCCAGATTCAATAACATCATGATTTGGTTCTATATTCGCTTTTATAAATATTAAATATTTAACTAGTTCTATATTACTGAATTTAGTAGCAGTGTATAGTGGATTTAGATAATTAATATTAGCTTTATATTTAATAAGTATATTTACTGTCTCAATATCACCAGATGATACCGCAATATTCATAATTTGTTGTTGATTATATGGATAAAATAAAGATTGGTTATAAATAAATCCAATATCAGCACCATTTAATAATAGTAATTCGACTACTTTAGTATGTCCATTTCGAGCTGCCCAGAATAATGCATTCTGGATTATACATTCAGATATTTGATAAATAGTATTAAATATATTAGTAAGTGCATCAAATCGACCCTCTTGTGCCAATATTACGATATCCGAATCAGACATGTTGTGTATATAAGTGATTATTATATATTATAGTAATGATTATTCAAATTTATAAAAAATGTTAATTTCGACTAAAGTCTGGGGCGTTGATGTATTTGCTAACCCAGTTGTGCATATTATGTCTCAATCGTAGGTTCCGACTCAGACTTTTTATCGGAATTAGCAACTTCAGAGATCATATATTCTAATGATTTCTTGATTTCTGATTCTTGTTCATGAAATAGATATCCTACTGATATACGAAGGCTATAATATTCATCCTTAATAACAACCCAATTACAAATACGTGTATCTGCGCTGCCATATGATGTAACAAATTGTACTGGCTGTTTACATAATAATGCAAGATCAGATTTATTTAGTTTTTTTACATTGTCGCGTTTAATGCGCACAACAAATACATCCGTTGGTTCTGTATAAATTACATTTGCCATAATTTCATTTGATTTGATAAATTCATTAAGATATGTAACCAAATTTAATGTATGATGTGATGATGCTTCACATCGTACGTGTAATGTTTCAATACTGGCTAAGATATGTACACATGTAGCAGGACTTACATGGTATCCGACTGTTTTATAGATTGACAAAATCTGGTTTATATGTTTTCTTCCACCGGCTGCAATAAATCCGGCTATTGTTTTTCCTAGCGAATAATGTTTAGATGCAGAACACACTACAGACATTTTATGTGTATCCAAAATCTCTCTATATTCATGAAATGGATTACATCTCGCGCTAGTTAACATAGTATTATCGAATATAACCTGTAAATTTTGGAATTGTTTAGCAAGAAACTTAAGAAAGTCTACATTCGGACGAATACCATGTGGATTTGAATGTGTTTCGACGAAATAGATTATTGGAGTATGTCTAGCAATTGATTTCAGTAATTGCATCACTGGTTCGTCAACTGCAACTGTAATATCGACTTCATATGAATTTGGAAGTTTAGTGAAGAATCGATGTGTTTCCGAATAAAGTTCACTCGCATACAGAATTAACATGGTTTTCTTTTTAAATACCGCAATACCACCATATACTGCAGTATATATAGCGGCAGTACCTGATGGTACAATATTTACATTTAATGATCCTGGATATAATTTTTGTAGTTCTGCACTGCATTTACTTTGAGCCTCATGTGTTTTCCGTACATACTTACCATCTTCGATCACACCAGACATGTTTTACAAATCTATTAATTATAGGTCTAATTTGAATGGATATATACAATGTTAATATAAAATTCAAATTTGACAAAAAATACAGCGATAAATACTGATAGAAAAAATATAACAGTTTTAATGTGCCATACTATTTATTATATTTTTTCTATCAGCATTTATCGCTGTATTTTTCTATTTCATCATTCGAAACAGATTGAAGATCTCATCAAATGTCTCAACCTTAATGATAGGTGCCGTCTTTGAATCTTCACCAAATGTGAGAATTATAACCTCGTAATAATCGTCATCAAATACCGGGTATCGGCATAAGAACGACTTCATACCACAATCCACTGCAAACGATAATTTAGCACGATATAAATATGGTGCATTCGGGAATTCACGATTGAAAGCTTCTAAGAGCTTCTCCATCTCTCTGATTGCATCATTTTTCTGTACCCGATATGGAAGGTCTGACAGTTTCCAATCTGGACGGTCCGACATTTTTCGATACGATGACGTATTAATACTGTAATATTTTTTGAGAGTTAAAAAATTCAAATTTAGCTTATTTTATATTTTTTTCAAGAAATTTATCTAATCTATTTAATTCAGCACAAAACCCATTATTTGGTCTAATAATAGATCTTCGTGATTTTACATATTCATATGCCTTAGTCATTGTTATTTTATATTTAACCATTAAATACATGATAACAATAGTAGATGAGCGAGATATACCGGCATGACAATGAACTAATACATTTTTATTCTGTTTTATATTATCATTAATAAATTTAAAACATTTAACAAAGTCTTTCGATATTCGATATTCTGGTATATCAAGTGCATCAATTTCTAAATATGTAATATTTGGATAATATTTATATAGGTCATTATGGTCACTTTTTCCATACATTTTAACAATACAATCAATTTTATTTTGTTTGATTGTATTTTCATTAATAAAACAACAACTTAAAAATAAATGATCAATTATGGGAGTTATTTTACCACCAGTCAAAAGATAAATATGTTCCATTATTTTTATTTACTATATATATAAACTTATACATTTATTATACATATAGTAAATAAACTCATAGTTTAAAAAATGTCGTTTATGTTTAAAGGACCAGCATCTCTGACAACTGGATCAGTTATTACAGGCGCAACATCTATAACAACAACTGATTTAACTGTTAATAATGATTTAACTGTTACAGATGATTTAACTGTTACAGATGACTTATCAGCAGCTGATATTACAGCAGCTACAACATTCACTCTTTCAGGTAATCTAGTCAGTTCAATAAATACTGGTGGTGGTGGCGCAGATGGTGCAATTTTAGTATCAAAAAGTTATACTGATACAGCTATCTGATATTATGAAAAGACATTACCAGTTGTCACGGCTATGACAAATGATGTATATACAACAATTGATGTTAACAACTATAATGCTATATTCTTTGGTAATACAACTACAACTTGAGTTAATATAACTGCATCTATAACATTTACTGCAGCCCGTCATGGTCATAGACTCTTGATTGCGTGGGTTGCGAAAGGAACTGGTAGTGCAGCATCTTTAAAAGTGGATATTAGTAATAGCAGTTCAATAACTGGATCGGCATCTGATAAATTTGTAATTGGTCCAGCTGGTGTTGCTAAACGATATCTTACATTTGATGATATTGGTGATAATATACTTTTATATTATTGTGGGGCACCTCTTAATAAATGGGTCACAAATACATCAAGTAATGTCGTATATAGTTAATTAGTATTATCATGACTCATATGCCAAGTATTCTGCATTTTTTTGCATAATAATATCCGCAATATTGTAGTACGCGGACCTATTAAACCTATCCGGTCGTACAACTGAATTACTACCATATTTGGCAGAATCGTATCCCACAATATGTAGATCCATTTGGCTCATCCAGTAGGATAGTATTATCTAAATTTGAATATTTGTATACTCTATTTAATATTCGAATATTACAGCAAGTGAAGATGTCACACATATGTTCAACATGCGGGATTCCTGCCAAATTTCGATGTAATCGATGTTGTAGGGAGTTTTACTGTAGCCAATTATGTCAGACAAAAGCGTGGATAAAACACAAAAAAGTATGTATTTCGATTACTAAAATATGGAAATTACTGGGTGATTCAAAAAATCTAGCAATCGAATATTTTGGTTATGATGTATTTTGTCAAGTTGCATATAACATATATCGTGACACAAGTCATATATTTATATCAATTGGATCTGGACGAGGTATTATGGAAGGATTTATCAAATATCTTACAGGACTATCTATCATTTGTATTGATCCAAATCCAACTAGTTGGCAACAAAAGCCATTAACAACATGTGAAATTATTGAAAATATGTCCACATTACCATCATATAAAACAGTAAAACATATGTTATCGTCAGATATACTACAATCAGACCCATCAAGTGGGATAACACTTATTATTAATTGGCCATCACCTAATCAAGTTGAAAATTTTGACTTAAATGCGATTGAAACAATTAATCCAGATAAAATTGTTCTTATTGTTGAATTATTAGGAGGTGCAGGTAGTTCAGATTTATTAAGATGGTTATCATCTATTGATGGAATTTATAATCCACTCGAAAAGGAAATTTTACAAGCATTGCTATCATATGAGCCAGATAGTGCGCCTATAACTACTGATTATTATCTAACTGAACTTATTAAAGGAAATAATGGTAAAGAATTAAAAGTACCTGCAAATTTTACAAATATGCCACATATGCAGAAATCTAATGTTGCAATTATGATTACAACTGTATCATTTGTATATGCAATTATTATTCTTTCAAAGGTACCACAAAAATCGACAATTAAAGTTGATCCAAGTAAATTCAAGAGTGTTAATGCTGGTAATCCAATTATGAATGAGTATTTTGAAAAATTATTAAAAAAGTGATTCAATAGATTAATCTATATTTTTTTATAAGTTTTTTATACTTAAATTATATATACTCTATCAGATAGAATGGTTAAAATTGATTGTACTAAGCAAAATCAACCATGGTGTTTTTTAGATATAACAATACTTAATGATAAAGACGGTGGTTGGGGTCCTATTGCATGGGATTGGCTACATAAATTAGCTATTAATTATCCTAATAAGCCGACTACAAAAGATGCTCGTGATATAATTTTCTTATTTTGGAATTATATATATGGCATTCCATGTGTAACATGTCGTGCACATGCATATGCATATACTCAGTCTGTGCCACCTATATTTAATAATTCTGATACATTTCAAAATTGGGTATGGACATTTCATAATAATGTAAATTCTCGGTTAGGTAAACCAATAGTATCACCCTATGTATACCGAACTATATACGGATCTGAGTTAGATAAAAAAATATATTTTACTAGACAGGATTCATAATTGATTGATCTATAATAACTAATTCAATATGATTTTTTTAATAATATATACTTTTATATAATACATTATTATAGCTCAATACATTAATACATTAGTGTAATACATTATTGTATTAATTAGTATAATATGCCACCACCGACATTATTGATCAAAGGGAGTTTATCAGGAGAAATTGGTGAAAAAAATAAACATAAAGTTCCGATTGATTATATTATAGATTGTATTAAATCCAAGATGTATGAATATAACCATATCAAGCCTACCAATGTAGATGATCGTATATTTATTATTCGATCAGAAACTGGATCAGGTAAATCAACTGCATTACCGGCGTACATATTTAGATTATTACGTGGACAACGCACAAGTATTAGTACACAACTTTATACAGCTGGTGTAATTTGTACTCAACCTAGAATTCTTACAGCACAAGCTCTTGCATGGGATCAAGCACATGATATTCATTATCCGGATTTACAACTCGGTATAACGGTTGGATATCAAACTGGACCATTTAATGATAAACCAATGTCTGGTTTAATTTATTCAACTGCAGGAATTTTATTAATGCAATTTCAAAAATGGGAAGATAGTGAAATTATGGAAAAATATAAGTTTATTATAATAGATGAAGCACATGAACGATCATTAGAGATAGATTCGTTACTAATGTATCTTAAGAAATTTATGTTACGTAATATTACAAATCCGAGATTACCATTTGTATTATTAGCATCAGCTACATTACCAGTCGAAAAATACAAAACATATTTCGGAATTAGTAATAATAATATTATCGAAATTACTGGTCGAGCATATCCAATCAAAGAAATTTATATGAAAAATAACACATTAAATTATTATAAAACCGTAGTTGAAACTGTTAAAAAAATACATGAAGAAAACCAAACTGATAATGAATTAGAAGCCGATATTTTAATATTCTTACCGGGTAAAGGTGAAATTAATAATATATATATAGAATTAACGAAATTAAATTTCAAATATGTCACATCTGAATCAAAAATACGACCATTTAAATTATTGCAGATTGATGGACCAGCAATAGTACAACAGTCATTAGATCTTCGAATGTTACTAACTGAAGATAGAAGTGTGTTACGTGTTATGAGTACTGATGGACGAACTTTATTAAATCCAATTCGACGTGTGACATTATCTACATCAATAGCAGAGACTGGATTAACAATCAATACACTTAAATATGTTATTGATTGTGGATGGGATCGGATATCCGAGACCTATTTTCCAGGAAATTATAGTGGATTACTCACACGTCCAGCGCCAAGAAGTAAAATTAAACAACGTAAAGGTCGTGTTGGTCGTTTATTTCCAGGTATATTTTATCCGATGTATACTGAAGAATCATATAATATGTTGAATGAAGAACAATTACCAGATATAATTAAAAAAGGAGTAGAATCAAAGTTTTTATCGATTTGTTACAGTGTAATAAATTCAGAAACGAAACAGTTTCGATTATCTGATTTTGATTTATTAGATAATCCATCATCTGAATCATTACAAGATTGTATTAAAAAAAGTTTAAAATTTGGGTTTCTTACGGCTATTGATGTTAGTGATAATATAGAAGACCACGATATTATATATACATTAACTGAAACTGGTAATATAGCACGTCAAATCGAACGATATGATTTACAACAGATACAAACATTATTATCTGGCTATAATTACAATGTATGTATACTTGATCTAGTATTGATTACTATATTATTCGATACTGATTTTAGCACTATAATTTATGAACGTGAGCCTATGAAACCATATACTGATCCAAATTATAAATTCCGAGAACAAGCACTTCGAGTAAGTATTCCGGATTTCTTAATGAGTGTTGATTATTATTCGGTTACATTAGAAGGTACAATTAAGGTAGGTGGTATCGAATCACTTCCCGCATATACTCCATTACAGCATATAGATGAGCCATTTTACCGTACTAAGATTTTAATATCGGATAACTTTATTGAGACATTAATGGTATTTGATAAATTTATGAATAAATCAATTGAGTTTAGTGGTAATATTATTAAATTAGCAGATTGGTGTGCTATGAATGGGATTAATATGGATGGTGTATTAGATTTGGCGAAAGCAAGAGATTATGCAATTGATGATATAATTGCAGCTGGATTGAATCCATTTTATAATACAAAATATAAATTATCTGATACATCTATTGATAATTTTATGGATCGTATTATTAGTATAAAGAAATGTATTTATGCTGGATTGCAATATAATTTAATTAACAAATCTGATGGAATTTATAAGTCAAGACCATCTAAAAAAGTTGAACATACGATTGATGTACCAATGCAATTTAGTCCGATGCAATTATCTAAACTTCGAGATTATGGTATAGAAGAATTTATACCAAATAATGTTGTTACAAATAAAATTATTATATACAATGCTCCAAAATCAAAGGCAGATAAAAATAAACCATTATTATATAAATTAATACCTAATCTAATATCGGTTATGGATGGATATGTCCTCTAAAAAAAACCTCACGCCCTTTACTCCCTCCGGGGTGCTTCGCACCCACGGAACGCTACGCGTTCCTCTGCGGTCGCCATGGCTGCGGTTTTAATCCGGGGACGCGAAATGCGGCTATAATATGGGATATATGTGGGCTAGAATATGGGCTAGAATGTGGGCTAGAATGTGGGCTAGAATGTGGGCTAGAATGTGGGCTAGAATGTGGGCTAGAATATGGGATATATGTGGGATATATGTGGGATATATGTGGGATATATGTGGGATATATGTGGGCTAGAATGTGGGACATATATTCCATATTCTAGCCCATATTCTAGCCCACATTCTAGACCACATATATCCCACATTCTAATAGCATTTCGCGTCCCCGGATTAAAACCGCAGCCCTGACGACCGCAGAGGAACGCGTAGCGTTCCGTAGGTGCGAAGCACCTCGGAGGGAGTAAAGGGCGTGAGGTTTTGAGTAAAGGGCTTGAGGTTTTTAGTGAGGTTTTATATATATAGATCATATATTTCTTTATAGTTATCACATATTGGATTGATTTGGTTAATATAATTTAATACTAAGTCAAATTCAGTAGACTTAATACCATTTGTTTTTAAATGTTTCAACATTGTATTATATACAACTTTAGGAATTAATGATTTTTCTCCAGTACTAACTCGAAACATATTTAAATGATTGATTAAATCGGCATGTGTATCAATTGTTATGCCAATTATCTTATATCCATATTTCCTAGCATCTGATGTATGAAATAATCGATCATCACATTTAATATTTGTATTATCGACAATTATATGACTACCCTTTTCAAATAGAGTCTCTAATTTAAGATTATAAAGTCGTTTATTAGATATTTTATCTTTACTGAGCCACGATTCTGATGATATTATAGTATTATTAAGTATATAATTTGTCAATGTTGTTTTACCAGATGCAGGTAATCCGATAAATAATATCATAATCGGACTTTTCACAGTCTCGATATATGTATTAATAGATTTTGTAATATATTCCATCCCATGTGCGGTGTTGATAGATTCATCGAAATTTAAATATGGACGTGAAATTAATTCAAATAAGTTACGATTTATGGAATTAATATCAAGATTACAAAATAAAACTTCCGGAATCATAAATTGAACTTTACAGTTAAATGCAAAATATAAATCAGTTTTTGATTTATCACCAATCTTATTTACATGAATATGTTCTGATCCAATTTGTTTATATTTCCAATTTACAGATCTTCCTGCATTATTACCACAATAAAATGATACATCGGACAAATCTAATCCATCTAATATAGTCTGATCTATAATAATATTATATAATCCTGTAAATGGCTTAATATATTTAGATGAACTAGATAATGAAATACAATATGAGATAGAAATACCAATTGTTTCTACTATTTTATCTAATTTAGCAATGAATATATCAAGTTCTTTCAAGTTATCAGATAAATTAATTTCAGCAAATATAACTATATTATATGAATCATTAGTATATAGACTATTTAATTTAGCTGGGATAGATGGATATTTAAATACCCATGTATCTGATAAAATTTCTTTTTTAGTGTTTGTTTTTGCATCTATAATAGTACCCATAAGATTAAATCCTGCTATATGATCTCCGATAAAGTCACATATTTTACAGTAATATTGTGATGTATGAAATATTTTATATGCCATAGTAGATATATAGTTTATATATATAGTTTATAGTTTATATATATATTATAATTTTCAATTTTAAATTACAATAGACCCTTAAATAATATAATTATAAAAGTTTTTAAATTGATAGTATAACATGGGTTTGGGGATTTAATATATAAATGTCACTAAGAATATACAGATTAGGTTCATTATGAATTATCAAACCCATGTTATACTATTTAAAAATAAGTTTCTAATAGCTGTAAAAAGATAAAATATATTTTTAGAGTATCGAATGTATATTCTCTCAGTTTAGGCAATCCATGAACTTGATGCAGCTGCAGGTTCTAAAATAGTACGTCTTTTAATATCTTCTAATATTACATCCATATAGTGATTTGCTTTTTTAGATTCAATATATGGTTCAAATCCACGATCATTTGAAAATACACCAGTCGTAATTCCCTGTTCACCGATTAAATGTGTTGTTAATTGTTCCATATTAGCAAATGATGGGAATTTATCATAGTTTGTAGATGAATACTTATTTTCATGGGCGACACTATATATATCAACTAATCGACCATCTGCATAATTACTAAAATATTTATATTTCGTTGAATCCTTTGTTACAGATCCTAATTCTCGAAGAGGTTCACGTGCTGGATCAAAATCCCAACCTGTCGATGGATTAGTTCCTATTGACCAGGTATTGAAACTATATTGTTTAAATACTTTCCTAAATATTGGAATTGCGGGATATTCAATAGTTTTAGTTGATTTCCCAGATGTATTGATTAACTCAGTAAGATGTAAAATCATATAATCTGACGCTATAGATTCAATCATAAATCCAAGACGTGATCCTTCAGTTGCGACTGGTACATGTCTTTTATTCATTGGATGTGGTTTATGATTAATACAGCCTTGCCAATATAAAGCCATATTTTTACCTGCTGACATTAAATCAATTGCACTTAGTATTTTAAACATATCTTTAAAATTAGTATATAATAGCCCTTTGATTTCTTTTTGATATTTTTTTGTGAATGTTGGTAGATATTTTGAAAACATAAACAATGCCCGTGTAGATTGATCCCGATAAAATTGATCAACTATCGCACCATTAAATTCAGAAATAAGTTCATCACGGATTGATTCATCTAAAATAGATCGACTATAATCAATCGCGACTGGTATTAATCCATCAAATGGGAATATATATGTGTCTAAATCACCTTTTTTACTCATTATATATGCCACAACTGCAGTTTCAGAAAATGGAATTGCTGTAGAAATCTGAGTACCACGTAAATCATTTACATCTCGATTACGTCTGCGTTCATAAATTGTGATATTATTAATATGTAAATCTCCATGAATAATTCCAGTTTTAGTATGAAGGGCATTAAGTGTATAACACATCTCAAATAATAATTTTACTTGAAAATCTTGTTCAGAGAACATTGATGTAAGTCGTTTGTCTTCTATAAATGTATTATTGAGTATTTGGTTATATTGTGATCCGAGTGTAAATCCAACATGCTCTAATGTATATGCTAGCAAAACATCCGATAATTCGATTGATTCTTGTATATGATCTAATGAGTCATACATATGTTTATCGAGTTTAATAAATGCAGCATCTTCACTATCAATATTACCGACTTCATTTCTGATATTATTAATACTCGTTTTCATTATAACTGATTTATCACTACGAGCATATTTAACTTTCATAGATTGATTTGACAAAAATCCAGAATCAATCCCGTTTATTAATCCCCAATCTCCGAATATAGCGACACCCGGTGCAGATACATTAACAATCACATTCGTGGCCCGGGATGTAATATAAACTTCTCTCCATGGTGCATATGTAATATCTCCTACATGTTGGGTTTCATGAATGGTTAACGGAATAAACTTCATGCCAAATTGAGTGTCTAATGCACCTAGTTTACCATGTACAAATACATATAATTTTCTTCGGGCTTCATAATCAAATAAATATTTTTTACAGTATGGCTTAAATAGAGCATATAATTCAGTAAATAATTTAATATGACTTTCAAGAGTGTGAATTTGATGAAATTTATATCCTCTAAGATATCCACTTAAGAAGTATGCGACAACTGATTTAATACCTAATCTATGACTATCAACATATTGCATAGGTCCATTTTCATCATCTTGTACTTCACTAGGATAAAATCTTACCTTAACATTAATATTTCCATTTTTTATATTTTCCAATACTAACATTTCAAGTTCTCCGATTATATCAATTAACTCGGCATATCTATCTTGAAAGTGTTTATACCAAATTAAATTGTGTCGATATTCACCGTCTTTAGACTCATAAGTAGGTGATAATGATATATATTCTGGTTCAGAATATATATCAACAAGTTCCATTTCATTTTCACCATGTCCGATAGTTTCGGTTGCTTCTGTTTTAATAGTATAGCCTTCGACATCCCGTTGCCATAATACAAATCCAATATTAACCTCATTAACATCCCTATTTCTAGGCATTGTAATGAGAAACGTAGCTGATATATAGCCGGCATCTCGCATTGGAAACCCATATCGTACATTCTGAAATGTCTGTATTCGAGTAAATCCAAATAATTTCCTATATTTTGGGTTTAAACTATTGATAAATATCTTATATTTATGATCACTTTCAATACCCTCCAATTCTAGGATTTTTTTATATTCATTATACATCCAAGTAACTAAGTCTGATTTTTTAGATATTGCACTTTTTACATCATTTTTGAGGTTTTTGCTATATAATATTTTTTCATTATTCTCAGCCATTTCTAGAGTATTCTTCAAAAAGTTTAAATTGTAAAAATTGAAACAGGTGTATATATATAATGTATACTATTTATTAATAATATATTATAATATAAGATATCCGGGAATTGCAACCCGATAACAGATTTTAGAGAACTTCTGAAATGTGTGCAAACAACATAAAAATTGGATGGGATGATGGAGATGACTAATCCAAATAAAATGATTCAAACAATACGACGCAGTTTATTGTATGACCCTCATGACTACATGCGCTGAACATCACGGGCTTGACGCTTCGCTTGAACTTCACGGGCTTAGCGCTTAGCGCCGCCCTGCAGTTCAATCCGAAAAAAGTCTGCGGCTCAACCCGATTGAATTGTATCCAAACAATAATTTGGACTTATCTAAATAAGCGAGATTTGACTTAACTAAATTTCTCTTGTTTAACTTTTTAGCTTATTTTTTAGATTGTATTATTTTAACATTTATTATATATAATATATCTTCAGACTAACACATTATGTCTAAAAACCCATATCAACTTAAAAGCACTGCGAGTGGCGCAGATAAGCCATTAAATTCAAGTTTACGAAAGCCATTAACAGAAGATGAACAACGCGAGAAATTAATCGGTTATGCGAATATTCCGAAAGATAAATGGCCATTCTTAGTACATTCTAATCATATCAGATATATTACTAAAAATGGGGAATTTAACTCAGGTGGTTTTGTGGCATCTAATAGTATAAATGATGCTGAAAAAGGACGAAGACTTAAATTAAAAAATAGTTTATTTAAGACTAATCCGGGATATTCAGAGTATATGGTTAGCTATTCCGATATTGAGTTCCTTTATTGTAAATTAACTGCGGCAGAACTTACATTACAAGATGATATTCATACATTAGCACAGCTAATAGCCAAGATGAAATAAATATCATCTTGATATATCATCTTAATATATTTTTTATATTAATATGCGGATTTTTCAGTGAATTTTCGATATCCAGTACTTGTTTCAGGTAATTTTAAACTAAATCTAGCTTTATTGTTTGAAGAAGCAATATTATTGTTTCGTGTAAAAGTTCGATCATCATAATATTCGTCAGCTGTGCGGTCATCATTATTAAAATTATTTTGTTTAATCCAATTTACATGTGGTCTTACCGATTTGGGTCGATATACTATATTATTGCGTTTAAATATTTTGGGTGTAAAATTTAGAGATGTCGGCGAAAACGAAAAATAAATAATAATAACAATAACAATAATTATAACAAAAACACCAACACCTGCTCCCATTTGAGATTGCGGAGACCAATTCATCGGATGCCAATTAGGGTATCCATTCATTGACATTTGTCCTGGCATTAGTTGCTGCATTGGTCGTTGCCCTGGCATTGACATTGGTCGTTGCATTGACATTGGTCGTGGCATTTGCCGTTGCATTTGTATTAATTGATGTTGTGTATACCTTCAAAATTAAAATTTGATATAATGTTACAAACAGTAACTAAGTTATATACATACTTAAAAAATATTTTTTATAAAATATAATTAAGCAATAAATTTAAATAAGTTTTAGAAAGATCATTGCATATTCTGATTTTAGAATGAAATCACGAATTATTTTTTTTGCATCCGCATTAATCGGGTTGAATGTTAAATCCCGTTTAACAATATAATCTAATAGTAAACTAGCTACACAGTTTATAGCTGATGTAGTATCTATGATAGACGTATTATCATCTGACATTAATTGACGTTGTCGTATTTGTATAATCGTAGTTACTACAAGATCGAATATATTTTGGAATTTGTCAAATACGGGTTTGAAATGTGGAAATAATGATAAAAATTCGATATGATTTATAGGTGTAAGAAATGCCTTCATAATAAAATATTCAGTTCGATTATTGTGACTTAATGAATCCCGAATTATAGCTGTCGGATATTTGTACATAGCATCTCGTACTCGTTTTAATAAATTCGAATCGATCATTATATTTAGTTCACAATCAGAAATCACATCACTTGTTATATGTTTCTTAGTTTGTAATAGATATCCGTATTGGATAGTTTTAACACATTCATGATTGATTATTGATTCAATCTTATCAACTGTCAAATTACCTTTAATACTATATTTAATCTTAAAATCTCGGACTGAATATTTAGTTTGTGATGGGATTGACATCATATCAACAAGTTCACACTTAGTAGAGATACTCCATTGACAAACTGCCCAAATACCTTCCGGATCTTGATATAATGGATGAAAATGATGTGTTCTAATAATAAATGAATAACATCGTGATTTATCAAGATTACCAAATTCCAATCGAGTATCACCTGTACATAATTTATCATATTCAAGTGTCATTTCATAAAATGAAGTAAAATCAGTATACACTGATAATAATTCATATACAATCTCTGCATATGTTTTAGGACCCATCCATCGAATAAAAGATACATCATACCCATTAGATGTTGAAATACACCAAATTGGACCATATAAAGGATGATTATTATTATAAATGGTTATCATTGTACCATCAATAATTTTAATTAATTCATAACTTTCATCAGTTAATCCAATATTAACAGATTCAGTCATAGATTGTAATAATTCATTAAATATTTTAGGTGGACGAACTAATAATGTCCAAGATACTGCATCTATAATAGCACCATTACATTCATTTACAATCATATGATGAATTAATCCATGATTATATTCTCGAATATAAGATAAAATAATCTTATAAACTATCTTATTTTCTGATTCCAGATATGTAAATTTAGTAAACTTATTTACTGTTTTATTCTCACTAGTTGTGATATTATATGGGATATAGTCACCATCTATTAATTGCATTTGTTCATTATTTGTTAAATCAGACCGAATATCATCTATACCTTTTTCATAACATTCTGCATATTGCATTTTAATCCCATATTGAGTAACATAGTCATAAAGCCAACCTAGAATTTCAGATTGAGATTTTTTTTCATTAGACATTAACTTTAATGTTGTTATTAGAGAGTTTAATGTGTGCATAATTCTAACAATAATCGTCTTTTACAGTGTCTAAATTAGTTATTTCGATATAATATGTATTTATAAATTCTAATTCAAATTTTAATTTAATGTGTTGCTTTATTTCGTATATTAAAAATATTTATTACATAGATTTATATATATTACATGATTTATTTACATTATTAAATGTATATTAATTGAATTATTTAGCTTAGTTTTCGACAAAATACATATTTAAATATAATATGGATAAAAATACTGAAAATATCCAATCTGATATTATTGACCCATTGAACTTATCTAATAAGACAATTATCAGGTCAGATAGACCTGAACTTGAAGATAGTAGCGTTTCCTCGCAACATGGGACAACAGGTATTAAAACAATCAAGATATTAAATCTTAAAAAAAATAATATTGATTTATTGGCACTTAGTTCTGATATGCTTGATATATATTTTGAAGATGATATAGTTAAACAGATTATTTTAGATTATCAATTTTTAAACAATAATAATCCAACTATACATGAATCTAATATTGAAGAGATTATTGTAAGACGATTATTATTAGATGAATCAGTAATTCCAGTTATTAATATGTTTACACATGAATTATTAAATAGTAAAACACACTTTAAAAATAATAATACAGATACACGCGGATCTATTGAGTCTATTCAACATAATAGTATTAATATACAAGTTAAAAAACGAACAATGTGTATATATTACAAAAGTGGTAAGTATTATAAAATATATGTTTCGAATGATGAAATTATCCATTTGATTGGATTTATTATAAATCCAAAAAAACAATATGCATCATTAATAAAATTATATGATACACATTTTCCTATCAAACAAAATAATATTACCACAAAGCGCGGACCCATTATATCCCATATTAAAATTGGTGATTATACATCAGATGTAATGTCGATTATATTTGCTCGGTATGATATAATAACAAGTCCAATTATATTACCAGATAATGTTGAATTAATAGAATCTATTGATAAATCGGATATAAAGATTATAAAATATTCAAAAGAAGTTGTTAGTAAATTACTAATACAGATTAAATATCTTATGAGTGTACATTCTGAATTAAATGCACATTATATATATAATCAGAATAAACAAATATATAATAATAATAATAGTGCTATAACACAGAAAGAATTTGCTAATTATGAAACATTCCAATCAAAAAATATTAATAATAGTTTAAAAGATTTATCAAAGAAATTAGAATTACCATCGAGTACATTCGATCGATATAAATTAAACATAATATCCGAATTGTATTTGAATAACATATCAATATTATATTATTATCAGCTACATAACAAAACAAATGCGATTGATAACACTATTAACAAAAAAAATATAATAAATATTGAACAAATTAAACTAAATGAAATTAAAACTCAAAACTTCAAAAATACAGCAAAGGCACAACGATATCTAATTATTATACAAAGTAAATTTGGGAATCTTGCAAATATAATTAGTAATAAGTTAATCAAAAGTAATCAGATTGATGAACCAAATGCTGTATTATCATTACTTCCGGATGATATAGCTCGGAAATTAATTGAATCTGAATATTTAAAAATGGAATTAAAATGGAAAGGTATTATTAATAATAAATGCCTACATGTTCAATTATTTTATAAACTAATGCATACTGCAAATATACATAATAAATATGAAATATTAAACCAGTTACGATCAACATATTATAAAATACCAATTGATTCTGATCCAAAAAACAATCATGAAATGGTTTCATGTAAGGTATGTGGTTATCATATTATATGTCCACATGTTGATAATATGATCGATATGCAATATAATAAACGCGCATATGGCGTTATACTTGAATTTCTTCAAAAATATTCAGTTAAAATAAATATTATTGATAATAACGACTCAAATGGATTTTCATCATATTATTGTAAAATCTGCAATGAGTTTATATCAAATTTATATGATACTACAGAACGTGATGATACATTTCGAATTTATGAAAACTCACCAGTTAAAAAAATTATGTGGTATGAATCATTAAAAGCAATAAATAATGTTGTTTTTAATAAATTAGTTGATGTTAAATTAATTGCAAATATGATAATTGAAAGTTGCTATCCAATATATCAGAAAATCGAAACGAATATTATTAAGACTAATAAATATCGATATGATGAAACTAATATATCACCAGAAGTGAATATATATATTATTATCATTATACATGCATATATATTAAATATGATTCGTTTATCACATAGTAGTGTAAATGATAATTCAAATACAAGTAATGAAAAACTTGGATTTAAAGATGTACAACCAAATTCTAAAATGAGTAAATTTGCTGAATCTATAATATCACATATTTTATCTAATTATGGGAAAATAATTCAATTTAGTGATTTAGATAATGACATAGTAATACAACGATTTAAAGAAATATATAAAGAATTAATGGTATTAGGTGAAATTATAAAATATGATCAAAATAATATTAATATAAGTATTGATGATATTATTAGTGTTAATCCAATTTATAAATATGCTAAAGTTGTATCACAACATAATAATCATAATGAAGAATTTAAAACAATCGTAGGAATATCGTTAAATGATGTATTAGAAAATACATATAATAAAAATGCACTTACACAGCAACTACTTGGTATTAATAAAAATAATCAAAAAACATTTATCCAATATCCTAAAGATATTGATATCAGATATCTTTATGCTAATAAACATATTAACTTTTGGAGAAATATGTATAAACAACCACTACCAACTACAGATGATTTGAATAATGAACTTATATTGAAATCATTTAAAATTAATAAACCAAAAAATCAAAGTATTATTGACTTTAGTAGATCAATTACTGAGTTTGTAGGTGGATCTACTAATAAACATAAAAAAAGTAAATCAATTGATTCTAAATGGAATAATGTATTATTAGCAAATAAATCGATTAGACGTAAATCATATGATTTAATGCGTGAATATTTAACAGAAGTTGATTCTCAAGAACAAATGAATAAATATAATAAGAAATTTTATGAATTTAAAATGGAAGAGAATAGTTTTCTAACTATGAGATCTATTGCAAATTCTAAAGTATTTAATAATATTAAATATAGTAAATCTCGAACATTCGAATATTTGGTTAATAAAACACTTGAAATGAAATTATCATATGTATATGATGAAAATGGAATCAAACATAGCTGGATTAGTAATTTTAAAAAGAATATATATATTTATGATGATAATTCTGAATATACAAATACTGATATTAATAATATGTTAAAAAATATATCAAATAAAAAAGAAAAACAAAAAATTATAGATATTAGATGTTCATATTGTAATATTAAATTATCCGAAATTGACACCATAGATATACAAAAAATTAAAGACTCATTAGTTATCAAACATAAAATTATTAATTTCTTTATATTCTTTACATATAGATGTCCATTAGGTGGAGTTCATTCTTTTACAAATATTACATCTACACGTCAAGAATGTCAAAAATGTAAAATTACAACTGAATTGATTTATACATATTCTAATATTAATATGATAAAAGATGCATATGCATTTTATAATAAATATAAAGATGAATATAATAAATTACAAATACAATACACAGAAAATATTGATAATAATACTACAACACATTTGAATGACCCATCCGATATGATAACACACACATTTAATAAATCTGATTTGGATAATATTAATAAATGGAAATTTAGTTATAATAAACTAACTGAATTAAGTATTCTTATGAATATTGATATTAAAATAATAGAAACTTTAGGATATACTGAAGGTACTGATATGGCTATTGTATTAAATACTGAGAATTATTTTGAAGAAATAACATCAAACAATAGTCCTGTCGTACAAAATCTAAAAGCTATAATTATATTAGTAATTACATTATTCAATCAATTTAGATATTCTAAAAAAATAAATTCAACAAATATACTAAATAAATTCAAAGATAACGAAAATTTTACCAATTACCCCGATTATTTTATTAAAAATGATCATGTTAACAATATATTAAATCAATTTAATACTAATCTTAATATTATAATTAAATCTCGTAAACCTAAAGATATTGTAACTTTTCAAATAGAAACATTTTGTAATATATTATTACAAATTGCAAAAATCGAAGATATCAAACACGAATGGGTTAATAAACTCGCATATGATGTATCTAAATCTATATTAACAAATGTATTAGAAAGTGAAAACATGATGACTAAATCTAAAAACTTAAATCTTAAAGCATATGTAAATGATAATATTGTTATTGATTCTTAAATATAATAAATTTTAAGGCTGCAAAATTTGAATTTTTTTTGTCTCAATAATTTACAACATTATTAAGACATCCAATCCACCAGCAGTCCACCCAACGGATCAGCCATGCAATCCAGCAACCCTTCCAAATCAGCAGCCCCAGACCAACCTGAGGCTTGCAGGCCAAGCAAGCGTAGGTCGTCAGACCGCCAACCACCCGACCGCCAACCATCCGACAGCCAGCAGCTAGACAGCACTGCTGATGGTCATGTTCCGAAGAAACCCCGCTGCAAGACTTTGGCTGCCGTAGCCCCAAACCCAAACCCAAAAGCGGTTGCGACTGTGTGGGCGGTTGCGGTTCCGACTGCGACTGCGGCTGCGGTTACGGCTGTGGCTGCCGTAGCCCCAAACCCAAACCAACAAGCGGTTAGTAAAAAACGCAAGGCTGCGGATACTGTACTCAACAGGGAGCGATTGAAGCGCCTTGCTGTCGAGAAGGCAGCCCGATTGGAGCGACTTGCTGTCGAGAAGGCAGCCAAAGAAGCAGCCAAAGCGGCGGACAAAGCAGCCAAAGCGGCGGCCAAAGCGGCGGCCAAAGCGGCGGCCAAAGAGGCGGCCAAAAATAGGGTACACAAGTATGTAGATACTCCGGCCAACAAGGCCCGATTGGAACTCTATGCTGCCAATAAGGCAGCCCGATTGGAACGCATTGCTGCCGAGAAGGCAGCCTCTCGGGCTGCCTTCTCGGCAGCCAACGCGGTAGCCAAAGAGGCCAAAGAGGCAGCCAAAGCGGCCAAAGCAGCTTCAACCGCCAAAGCAGCTTCAACCGCCAAAGCAGCCAAAGCGGCAGCCAAAGCGGCAGCCAAAGCGGCAGCCAAAGCAGCCAAAAAAGCCAGACTGAAACAACTCTACCAACTAGACAAAGACAGATGGGCCCTACAGGCCAAAGCCGAGCAGGACAGACGGGCCCTACAGGCCAAAGCCGAGCAGGACAGACGGGACCAACTGGCCAAAGCCGAGCAGGACAGACTGGAAAAACTGGCCAAAGCCGAGCAGGACAGACTGGAAAAACTTAAGTACGTGGTTAACCAGTTCGATAAAATGGTTGAGGACGCAGCCGACCGTGCAGCAGCCGTAGCCCGTGCAGCAGCCGAAGCCAGTGCAGCAGCCGACCGTGCAGCAGCCGACCGTGCAGCAGCCGTAGCCCGTGCAGCAGCCGAAGTCAGTGCAGCAGCCGCCCGTGCAGCAGCCGCAGCCAGTTCAGCAGCCGCAGCCAGTTCAGCAGACGCAGCCAATGCGAAGGCTGCCAGTAAATTGAATTTGATGAATGCAACTGTAGCTGCTGCAGTTACGACCTCCAAAGATTTGTACCCGCTTCGTAACTGTAGTACATGGTTCCTGATTTCTGAGAACGCGTGTGTATACCTGCGTACAAATGAAAAACCAGCTGCGGAGAATGTGCAGGGCGTGAAAACCAGTCTGAAAAGAGTGTTGGGACGTTTCAAGATGCCTACAGTGGGTGCCGTGTATGGCGGCTCTGCGGACACATTTGTAGTGATTGGCTATAATCAGTTAGCTTGGCTGCGCGCGATGCTGGACAATCTGTAATCCGGTTGTTATGTATGTGTAAATTTTTTATATGATATCCAACTAAAGTATGTTTTTATTATTTTTTTTAATAAGTCTAAAAAAAATAAGACGTTAGTTGAATAATTTTAGTCGAATATTAAGTATTATAGGCTATGTATATGACCCCCACGGGCTTGGCGCGACGCGCTAACTTCACGGGCTTGGCGCCCGCGCTAACTTCACGGGCTTGGCGCCCGCGCGAACTTTATGGGCTTGGCGCGCGAACTTTACGGGCTTGGCGCGACGCCCTGCAGTTCAATCCGAAAAAGCCCGTGAGGTTTAGGGTAGTAAAGGGCATGAGGTTTAAGGGCGTGAGGTTTAGGTAAGTATTTGTATTTGTTGATATATATAGTCTTTAATAGTTTGAGTTATATTATAATTGTTTTTAATATATAATAATATATCTATAGATTCATTAACTGGTCGATTATTTTGAATATATAATCTATATAACAATATCAAGTTTTCAATAATTAGGTTATTATTTTTTGTTTTATTAAGATGTAATAACCGATGTATATTAATAAATACAGAACTATATTTTATTTCATTAATTTCTTTAAAATAATTTGTTAAATTCGTATCAGTTGATTTAATATCAATATCTTTTTGGATAAACATATCTGAGTTTTTAGTCATAAAATCATCAATTTTAGATAGAATATTATAATGTGACGTACTTAATCGAATCCATATGGTTGTATCAAATAATAACCTAATACTTAATATATAACTCGGTATATACATTGGATTCGATTCAATATTATGCATTATCAAATCTATCCGACTTTTTAAATGAATATAACTATTCAGTGCTATAATTAACACTGGATCCAACTCTAAACAGTGTTCTAATATTGTAACAAACTTTTGTATTCCATTTGAGTCAGTTTTATATACTTTATATCCATATAAATACATTCCAAATGCGAAATCAGAATGTTTAAACATTTTAAGATATTTATTATTGTGTGTTAGTTGCCATTTAACGAGGTAATATACTACATTATTCTTTTTATATTTATTCTTTTTTATAATCATAACAATATCTGATGCGAGTCTAAGCTGTTGATCTAAAATACATATATATGCAAAGATTGAAGCAATAATATGTTGATCAGATTTCGTATTATCATGACAGATGGGCTTAATGATTCCGCATATAACGGGATTATGTACTAATTTATCTTTATTTGATATATTATTATGACCCTCTTGGGCAATGCGCTGCGCGCATCCCTGCGGCTCAACCCGAGTATTAGTATGACCCTCTCGGTCAATGCGCTGCGGCTCAACCCGATTATTAGTATGACCCTCTCGGTCAATGCGCTGCGGCTCAACCCGATTATTAGTATGACCCTCTCGGTCAATGCGCTGCGGCTCAACCCGATTATTAGTATGACCCTCTTGGGCAATGCGCTGCGGCTCAACCCGAGTATTAGTAGATGTTATACCGAATGGACTTAATAAATCTGATACTTTATCAGGTATAGAACCTCGATACAAATTAATAGGAATATATATATTGTAATTATCTATATTACTATGTACTCGATATCTAAACGATTTATATATTTCAGTTCGATGTATTTGATATTTTTTATTCATCTGATTATCCCAGATATATGTACATATTAATGACATATATTTACTAATAACTTTATTACTTATTATGTTATGTGTAATATTCATTTTATCTACCGCAAATTTATTACGTTTACGTAAATTATCTCTACTACCAGATATATCATTCAAACAAATATAATATCTCATAAGTCTCTCAGCTGATATAATTTGTCCCCTTCTCATATATGTATCAACATATTCTATAACCCATTCATTTGATCTTAATGTAAGATATTTTTTATATATTATATTAAATTGTGTACATACATGGCTTAATCGAATAACATCAGAAAAGTCAAGAAATTCGAAAATATATTCAATTTGATTCATTATGAATAGTAACGTTAATCTAATATTTAATCAATATAAATAAAAGAATATTATTTATTCAAATTTGAAAAAAATGAATAACCTCATATATAACAAATATATCATAAACAAAGACTATAAATCACTTAAACACTCTGAATTATCTAATACTATCATGTCTGAACAAACTGTATTTGATGTTTTAGAAGCTGATCATATTGCTCGTACTGACATCGAAAATGCTACACTATATAATTTAGATGATATTTGCAATGAAAACTGTGATTTATTAATAAATAAAGTATATACTGGACCAGAAGTTCAATTTTATAATAAAGGAAGTAATCATAAAATATACAGTAGTAGTTATGTTATTAAGAGTTTTTATAATAAATATCCATATTTTCTCGGTGTAGATTTATCAAATTTATATATTGCCGGAGGCGCAATTAGTCAATTTGTCAAACATAAATTTAATTCATTAGATATTGATGTATTTGTATACGGACTCACCAATATAGAAGCAAATAAAAAAGTAGTTAAATTTATTAATGATATTGAACTTAATATTTCAACTAAATATCAGTTAATTACAACTAAAATATATGGTCCAGATACTGACTTAATTGCACATATTATAAATAAAACTCATGCAGTTTATTTACCAACTCTTACACACTTCATTTTATCTAGGACAAGTAATATTAGCGAAGATGAATGGAATTTATTTATTAGTACACATTGCATGTACTTTTCACGATCAAGTGTAATTAACACAAATTCAGTTAAATATATTTTAGATCCATATCATAAACAATGTGTAATTACTGATTATAGTGTAACAGTTGAATTCGAATGTACACCTATGCAGAGCCGATCCATCCTACCAGATAATACTGATATTAAAATACAGATTATTTCACGATTATATAAAACAAAACAGGAAATTCTATATGGATTTGATCTTGGATCATGTGCGGTAGGATTTGATGGACAATTAGTCGAATTTTCGATAGCTGGTAAATTTGCACAAGAATATAATCTTAATATACTAGATACAACCCGATTTAGTCTTAATCATGGATCACGTCTTAAAAAATACTTTGATCGTGGATATGGTGTAATATTTCCATTATGTAAGCCATTATGTGATTCTAGAGTAAATCACGATGTTTATATTCGATTTTATAATATGACATTCAAATATAATTATAATAAATATAGATATCCATTTGAATCACGAGATCAACGTTTTAATGTCGATATGTATACCAATAATTCTAATAGTGATTATGGCGTCGATGCCATTCTTAATGGATCTATAATTGAATCACGTGAAAATATATATTTAAAGAATACTATATTTAAACTTACAAATGGATATAAAGGATATTATATTTATGATACACTTAAATCGGTAATGCAATTTTATACAATTCTAACACGATTACCTACCATTAAATTAGATGAAATTAAGAAGTTTTATGAATTTATGCATATTAAAGTATGGAAAAATGGATGTCTTGATATGAAAATCATTACAAGTTATATCCCGGAATTTAATTTCCCTGAGTTTTGTGGTATTGTTAAGAGTAAATCAGGTTCACCAGGTCAATATATTCGTGAAGCAGCTATTAAACAATATGAAAATGTTCGTAAAAGGGTTGAAGTACTCGGGATTGATGAAAATCCAGGTTTATATATTGGAATTAAATGGACTACTAGTGATGTAATGTCTCAGAAATCATTATTAACTGGATCATTTCATCCAGTTTATATGGATAATGCTAAATTCTATACAGCCAAATATTATTTATCTCGTTAATATCTATTTTATAATAAAGTAATCGACTAAATCCCCACGCTTTAGTAGTATATATTTTTTGTCAAATTTGAATATTTTAATCATCTATAAATTACACACAATCAATTACTCAACCCCCATTACTCAGCCAAAAAAATGAACAATCCAGACTGCGTACTTTGTGGATGCAAGTATGACAAATCTGATGCGATCGATGAGGCTGAACTTGATGCCAATTTGGCAGTCATCAAAGCCGAAAAGGAGATCGAATTGGTCAACACTATCAATGCGATCCGGTCGGCGAAACCACCTCCGTATCCACCTCCGAATTACATGTTCGGGACTATGTCTAAACAAGTACGTGGTCTTTGAATATTATATTGTTTTTTATAAAAAACAATATAATATTGTTTATACTAAGTATTATGGGCCACAATTATGACCCATGTACCACTGACATACTCCGCTTGTTGCATTTGGTGAGTTTAACAACCGGTGTACTCGTATTATTAGCTGGAGCAGCCGTCGCATTAACTGTTAAGATGCTGCTTGGCATGACAAACGAACTAAGTGGCGCGAGCGTCTTGTCTCCTACTATACTAAACATAATTTTTAATAGTTTAAACAATTGTGAACAAATCTGTTGCCACTGTTTATAAGTGATATCAGTTTGATCACATTCTTTTAACATGTCTCGCAGATGTGGTGCGATATTCGGTATATGACCCTCACGGGCATGGCGCTGCGCGCCACCCTGCGGCTCAACCCGATTTAAAAAAATTTAGGATCGGATTTAAACCGCAGCACCACAGGTGCAGCACACAGGTGCAGCATCGTAGATGCTGACCGAAGCAACGAAGCCCTTGACCATCACGGCTACACGCGCTACGCGCTGAACATCACGGGCTTGGCGCTTCGCGTGAACTTCACGGGCTTGGCGTTTCGCTTGAACTTCACGGGATTGGCGTTTCGCTTGAACTTCACGGGATTGGCGTTTCGCTTGAACTTCACGGGATTGGCGCTTCGCGCCACCCTGCAGTTCAATCCGAAAAAACCCTGCAGTTCAATCCGAAAAAACCCTGCGGTTCAATCCGAAAAAAGCCCTGCTGTTCAATCCGAAAAAAACCCTGCAGTTCAATCCGAAAAAGCATGCGGCTCAACCCGTTTACAGGGACCGGATTAAAACCGCAGCCCGAAGGGATCGGATTTAAACCGCAGCCCTGGCGACCGCAGAGGCACGCGAAGCGTGCCGTAGGTGCGAAGCACCTCGGAGGGAGTAAAGGGCGTGAGGTTTAGAAGGGCGTAGTG
>Ga0214919_10001666_pt1 | contig 35894 bp, 32 predicted proteins | sample LL1503_MetaG_FD_177994 | JGI IMG/M metagenome (GOLD analysis project Ga0214919, IMG submission 177994) | Freshwater microbial communities from Lake Lanier, Atlanta, Georgia, United States - LL-1503 | ecosystem: Environmental > Aquatic > Freshwater > Lake | place: USA: Georgia | collected...
CGAACGTTCAGAATCCGAAATGCTGCATTGGGCGTGGAAGAACAGGTCGATCTCGCCCATCAGCCGGTCGTGCAGGCGGATCGGGATCGACACCACGGTCTTGAATCCGGCAAGCGCGCAGTGGCGCAGTCGGTCCGGTTGCATGCTGCGCACCGGAATGACGCGCAGGCCCAGCGGCATCGGCGGTGAGCCGCAGTGGCAGTCACCGGAACGCACGCAGTGTTCGGCCTCGACCATTGAGGCGGGAAGTCCCTCTGAGGCCAGCATCAGGTAACGCTCGTTGCTTTCGTCGCACCAGCGCAGCGCCACGCCGTCGGCCTTGGCGACCGGACGCATGCGTCGCACAAAGCCCTGCGTCAGCTGCTTGAGGGTTGTCGCGCCGGCAACCAGCGTCGTGACGTCGTAGAGCGCCTCGAGCCGCTCGCGTTTGTCCTGCAATTCGGATGTCTTCTCCATGACCCGCGTCTCCAGATGCTGGTACATCGCCTGCACGTGCGCCGCCATACCGTTAAAGCCGTCGGCCAGGGTGCCGAACTCGTCGCTGCCGACGCGCGCTACCCGGGCCGAAAAATCACCCTGCTGGATCCGATCGATCGCCTGCGTCAGCATGGCGACGGGCTCGAGCACAAAGCGGTAGCCGGCATACACAAGAACCCCGGTGGCCATGATGGCAAATGCCATCATGGCGAGTTGCGCCAAGTGCAGCGTCGCCGTCCAGCCCGACATGCGGGACTCGATAGCGCTGACGAGCGCGTCGATGTGGTCGACAAAGGACGCGGTATCGCCTTGCAGCTCGGCGCTGCCCGCCGGGTTTCCATGGATCCATTGCGCGCGGAAGGCCCGCCAGTCGGCCAGCACCGACGCAAAATGCGTTCGCAGCATGGGGTCCCAAGGCACGAACAGCGGCCGCTCGGGGTCGCCGTCTTGGAGCAATCGCAGGCTGTGGTCGAACTCGGCGGCCTGCACCGGCAATTGCGCGCGTTCGCCGGTCCCCACCGAGGACGCCATGCGGTAGGCTTGCATGCGCATACGACCGGCCTCGTTGATGGCCGCCGCACTGCCTTCGAGTTGCCACGAAACCCACAGGGTGGTGGCGATCAGCGCCAGCGCGACCAGCAAGAAGGGCGTGGCCACTAGCGCCAGTTTGGCGCCAAGGCTCCAGTGCTTGGTCTGGGTCATCGGGGGGTCCTTCTGCAGCTTCGATCCGAAGACGACTCCGGAAGGAACGGTACCCAGTGTAGCCAGCGTTCAAAAAGCGGCGGTGCTTTCGAAGCGCATGGGTTGTCTGCTTACCGGATGGGTGAAGCGGAGCTGCGTGGCGTGCAGCATCAGGCGATTGGCGCCGTCAGCAGGGCCATATAGCGTGTCGCCGACGATCGGGTGTCCGATCGCCAGCAGGTGGACCCGCAGCTGGTGCGAGCGTCCCGTCACGGGTTCAAGCTCCAGCCGGGTTTGCCCGGGCGGGGCCTTTCCCAGAGGCTTCCACCGCGTGGCGCTGGCCTTTCCGCCGTCGACCCCTGTGCTGCGGCGCGGCCGATTGGGCCAGTCCAGGGCGATCGGTAGGTCGATCAGGCCCCATCCCCCGGGCGCAGCCGCCAGGCAGCCGTGTACCAGCGCCTGGTAGCGCTTGTGGACCGCCCCGCTGGCAAAGGCGCGGTTGAGGTGCAGCTGGGCGGTCTTGCCACGCGCCATCAGCATCAGACCAGAAGTCGCCATGTCGAGCCGGTGAACGACCAGCGCATCGCCGTGGATGCGCTGCACGCGCGCGCTCAAGCAGTCCTGCTTGTCGGCCCCGCGCCCAGGAACGGACAGCAGCCCGGCCGGCTTTTCCAAGACCAGCAAGGCGTCGTCCAGATAGGCGATGCACAGCCCGCTGCCCTCAGTCTGCACCGTTGCCCTGCACCAGGCGGTGTACGATTTCGCATAGCGCCTCGACGTCGTTGGGCTTATGGATCAGCGCGCTGGCACCCTCGTCCTTTGCCCGTTGCTCGATTTCGGAGCTGATGTAGCCCGAGGCCATCGCCAGTTTAAGGCCGGGCCGCAGCCGGCGCGCTTCGCGCAGCAGGTCGATGCCGCAGTAGCCCGGCATGTTGTAGTCGCTCAGCAGCAGGTCAACGTCCCCCGGATGCGCGCGCAAGGTGGCCAATGCCGCATGCGGGTCGGTGAAGCCGCTGACGCGGTAGCCCTGACGGGTCAACGCCCGCTGCACCAGAAACACCAACGCCTCGTCGTCGTCGACATACATCACATGCTGGCCATGGCCTGCCGGTGTGACCCTCGGTTCGGATGCGCGGTGCTGCGCAGCCGGCGCGCCGTCGGCCAGCGGAAAATACAGTGTGAACACGCTGCCCTGGCCGGGCGTGCTCTGGACGCCTACCGAACCCTGGTGCGCCTGCATCACCCCATGCACCACCGCCAACCCGAGCCCGGTTCCCTGGCCGACCGGTTTGGTGGTGAAAAAGGGTTCAAAAATCCGTTCGCGTGTTGGAGGATCCATGCCAGTCCCGGTGTCGCGCACCGATAGGCTGACATGGTCGCCGCGCGCCGTTTCGCGCCGCTCCTGCAGCAGCGACTCGCTGCGGGTGCTGTCGAGCTTCACGGTGATGGTTCCCCGGGAGGCGCCTATAGCGTGGACGGCGTTGGTGCATAGATTCAGCAGCGCCCGCTCGATCTGGGTCGCATCGGCCAGCACGGTGGGCCTCTGTTTGGCTATCTGCACCTTGAGTTCGATCGACGGCGGCAGCGTGACCCGCAGCAGGCGCAGCGTTTCATGCACCACGTCGGCCAGGTCCACCGGGTTGCGCTGCGGTGTTTCGTTGCGGCTGAAAGCGAGAATCTGCCGCACCAGATCGCGCGCGCGGTGCCCGGCCTTTTCGATTTCCATCAGGCTGGTGCGTGCCACAGCATGGTCTCCGAGGTCGCCCTTGGCCAGCGCGACATTGCCCAGAATAGCTGCCAGTATGTTGTTGAAGTCATGCGCAATGCCACCGGCCATGGTTCCGATGGCCTGCATTTTTTGCGACTCACGCAGTTTCGCTTCCATGACCTGGCGCTGGGTTTCGATGCGTTTACGGGCCGTGAGGTCACGGATAAACAGCGTCACGATCGCGCCCTTGCTACGTTGCTGGACCGACAGGTGCACGGCTACGGGAAGCGATCGACCGGCACGGGTGCGTCCCTGCATCTCACCCATTTTCGTGCGCTCGCCGTCCGCGTCGCGTGCCAGTGCCAGTGCCAGCGCCGCGTCGGGCAAAAATCGCTCAAGCGGGCTGCCCAGCGCCTGCGCCGCAGCGCAGTCGAACATCGCGGCGGCAGCCGGGTTGAAGATGGTGATGTGGCGACTTTCGTCGACGCAGACGATCGCGTCAAGCGACGCGTTGATGATGGCAGCGAGCCGCTCTTGGCTCTGGCGCAGTTCATGCACTGCGCCAAGCCTTGACGGACGCCCCGGGCGCGTGGCAGTCCGTTTTGTGGCGCGCTGCAGGCGCCCGAAACCGGGTTGCACACTCGGTCCCTTGGCGGGGTTGTGTCGGCGCAGCATGCGCGGGCCTGATACGGTAATGGCTATTTCTTGAGCTTGCCCCGGATCGGGACCACCGTGGTGATGGTCGGTCGCACCGCATCGGGCGATACCGGCTTGGGCGGTGCAGTGTCCTTCTTTGGCTTCTTGGATTCCTTGTTGGTTTTTTGCTGACCTTTGGCCATGGCGGGCTCCTTTGCTTGGGTTGGTTTGGGTGGGTGCTGGTGGGACTGCGCCTCGCTGTTTTGCTACACGCGCTGCGGTGCTTGTATGTGGGCGGGGGCGCTATTGGCGCTGAACGGCGTCTCCTGGCGCATAGTCGCCCGGGTTGATCGGGCTGTGCGCGCCGATGTAGGCGCGCAGCAGATGGGCGTCCACATAGCCGGTGTCGGTGTAGCTCTTGTGCCCGGTCATGACCGGGTAGCCATCGCCGCCCTTGGCCAGAAAGCTGTCTATCGCCATACGGTAGATTTTTCCCGGATCAACGGGTGCGCCTTTGATGCTTGCGCGGCTGAGTTTCCCCGCAGTGATCTGCAGCCGGATGCCGTCGAAGTGCGCGAATGCGCCCGACCCCGCGCTCATCTTCACCGCGACGCCAAGGTAATCCAGCACCTCCTGACCGCTGAGGTCGACGGTCGCGACGGTGTTGCCCCAAGGCTGGACTTTGAGGATGTCTTTGTAGGTCAGTACGCCGGCGGGCAAGGAGTCGCGCAGATTGCCGCCGTTGACGACCGCGAAGTCGGCCCGGGTTTTGTCGATCAGCGAGCGCGCGACCAGCACGCCCAGTGCTGCCGGCCTGGACCGGATCAGGCTGCGCTCGCCGTCGAAGCGTGCTGCGGCCGAGCCGATTTCGACCATCAGCTTGTCCTGTCCGAATGCCTGGTAGGGCTTGAGCAGCGCGAGCATCTCGGGGTTCTCGGCGATCGGCACGGTGTAGTGCACCAGGCTGGTCTTTCCCGCCGCGTCCTTGACCGGCTTTTTCAGGTTAACCGGCAGCAGCGCGTACTTCACCAGGGTGAACGCGCCGTTGCGGTACTGGAAGTCTGCCCTTCCTACATACTTTCCCCACTCATGCGCTTGCACGATCCAGGTTCCGTTTTGACGGTCTGGCCGGCATTCGGCGCCAGGCACATATTCGCGGTCGATCAGATTTTCCGCCTTCATGCAGGCCGGGTTCTGGGTGTGGCCGCCGACCACCAGATCGATTCCCCGCACGGCGCGCGCCATCTCGACGTCACCCTCGGATTGGGTTCCATGGTTGCCGTCCTGGTAATGGCCCATGTGCGTCGTGGCGATGACGACGTCGGCTTTGGCGCGCAGTTCGGGAACGACCTTGGCCGCCTCCGCGATGACACTGCGGAACTCTATGTTCTTGACGTTTTCCGGACTCACCATCTTGTGCGTGTCCTCGGTCGTCAGCCCCATGACGCCGACGCGCACATCGCCCAGGGTGAATACCTTGTATGGCGCAAACATGCGCTCGCCGCGCTCGTAGATGTTGGCAGCGAGCATCGGGAAGCGGGCCAGTTCGCGCTGCATGTTGAGCGTCGAGCGCGGCTTGTCGAATTCATGGTTGCCGACGGCCATCGCATCGTAGCCGAGCAGGTTCATGCCCTTGAAGTCGGGTACCGCATCCTGCAGATCCGATTCTGGAACGCCGGTGTTCACATCGCCGCCATCGAGCAGCAAGCTGTAGCCCCCTGCCTGTGCCACCTCGGCGCGGATGGTGTCGATCAAAGTCTTTCGGGCCGCCATTCCGTATTCGCCGTCGCCGTTTTGCCAAAACCTTCCGTGGTGGTCATTGGTATGCAAGATGGTGATGGCGTAGGTCCTGTCGCGCTGGGGCCCGGCGCCGGGAATGCCGGCGCACGACGCTAGCACAAGGGTCGCGAAAACGGTGCTCAGGGGCTTGATGAGTCGCATGGGTTTGCCGGTCTGTCAAAGCGGAATAGATAAACCGAGATTATGAAGGCAGCCGCCTCGACCGGATCCGCAGCGCGCGCTTTGCGGCGACAATCGCGCGTCGGCATTCCCGCCTTCGCCATCGAATTTCTTCTGCCCGTCCCATGTCCAGCTGCTTGATTCGCCCGGCCACCTTGCGTGACGCCCGTGCCATTGCGGAACTCCATTCGTCTGCCGAAGCGGCACTGCTCGAGAACCCTCCGCCGTCGCTGACTCCGCCGGAGCTTGAAAAGCGTCAGCGCTTCTGGCGCGAGGCGGTCGAGTTCGCCGAGCCCCAACTGCAACTGGCTTGCGACGGCGACAAGGTGGTTGGCATGGTCGGGTTCGACCGTTCGCGTGACAAGGGAAGTGCGCAAACGATGGGAGAAATCTGGAGCATCTGCGTCTGGCCCGCCTTTTGGGGTCAGGGTGTCGGGTTGGCGCTGTGGGACGCGGCACGCGAGGGTCTGCTCGAGGAAGGCTGCACGAATGTGTCGATCTGGCTGGGGCTGAGCAACGACCGTGCGCTGCGCTTTCACGAACTTGCCGGCTTCAAGCGTGAACCTGCCACCGCGCGAACAGCCGCCGCGGCTGGCGTTCGGATACAGGAAATCCGGCTGACGCGCAATCTTTAGGAGCGCGCGGGTTCAGGCTGCGCCGCCGAAGCGCCCCGTCAGGTTGGCGACATACTGTCCGACAAGGCTTTCGAACTCCAGTCGCACCAACGGCGCCGCAACCCCTTGCATCAGGCGCGGCAGCGACAGTTCAATCTGGCCACTGATGCGCAGTAGCAACCGGGTCGACTTTGGTCGCGGAGATCCGGCATTGGGGCTGATCTTCCAGCTGCCGGAAACCAGCGCGTTGCCCTCGCCCTCAACCGGTGTCCATGCCACCGTTCGCTTGGCCCGGTTCCAGACGTATCGCGATGCGTAGACGGTTTGCAAGCTGAATGGGCCCAGTCCCATTTTTTCCATTTCCCATCGGTATACGCTGTTTCCCAGATCGACCAGGCGCTGCAATTTCGGGAAATGGCTCGCCGACTCGGGCACGTCGGCAAGAACCCGGAAGACCTCTGATGGAGCCGCCTGCACGGCGAATGCGCGATCGATGTCGATTCCGACCAGGACGCTCATGAAATTCCCTTGAAGATGGCCTGTGGTCGCCGGAACCACCCGCAGCGTCCCGTCTGGCGTGCGTTTGATAATGGTGTTTCGAACCAGTGCAGGAGTTGACCTATGTCAGACAGCCAATTTGCCGCCGGGGTCGCCTATATGCGCGGCCAGTACCAGCCCATAGCGGAGGCTTCGATCCCGCTTACCGACTGGGGCTTTCTTCGATCGGACGCCACCTACGATGTGGTGACGGTGTGGAACGGCTCATTCTTCCGACTGGACGCGCACCTGGAGCGGTTCATGCGCAGTTGCGCGCGCTGGCGCCTAGACCCTGGCCTGAACCCGGAGCAGATCACCGAAGTCCTGTCGCAATGCGTCCGACTGAGCGGGCTGCGTGCCTCCTATGTCGAGATGGGATGCACCCGCGGCCAGCCTCCATGGGGTTCGCGCGACCCGCGGTTGGCGGTCAACCAGTTTTTCGCCTTCGCAGTCCCTTTCGTCTGGCTCGCCACCGAGCGCCAGCGCGAGGAGGGACTGCATGTGATGGTCAGCAGCGTGCAGCGCATTCCGCCTTCGTCGGTGGACCCGACCGCCAAAAACTACCACTGGAACGACCTGACGATGGGTCTTTTGGGCGCGCTGGACGCAGGTGCCGATAGCGTGTTGCTGGTCGACCGGCATGGGAATGTGGTCGAGGGCCCGGGTTTCAACGTCTTTTGCGTCAGCGGTGGCGCCATCGTGACGCCCGACCAGGGCATGCTCGAGGGCATTTCCCGACGCACCGTGATCGAAATGGCGCGTTCGCTGGGTCTTGCGGTGCAGCTGAGGGCGCTGCCGGCAGACGAGCTGCGCTGCGCGCAGGAGGTTTTCGTGTCGAGTTCGGGCGGCGGCGTGCTGCCAGTCACCAGGGTGGACCAGTCGGCTATCGGTGGCGGCAGTCCGGGACCCCTAACCCGGCAGCTGGTGCAGACCTATTGGGAATGGCACAGCGATCCGGCCTACAGCCGGCCAATCAACTACGCCGGCGCAGTCGATCCGGCGGCCTGAGGCGCCGGCCTGAAAAGGGCTTCGAAACCGCCCTCGGGCTCAAAACGCTTGTTGCGCAGGTAGAGCCGGGTTGGGCCGGGCAGTGCACGCTCGGCGACCGAGTGCCGCTCGTCACCCGGATAACAGATGACGCGGCCTGCTTCGTCGTCAAAGGGTTCGGGTGCGACGACGGGTGGCCGGCGAGCCCGAGCGGCGGCCAGCGTCAAAGCAACCGAACCGTAATGCGTCAGGTGCGCCAGGCTCATGATCTGCGGCGCCGCCAACTGGATGGTTCCGTCCCAATACTGGTGCAGCGCCGCGCGCGGCGCGATCCACACGCTGTCGGTCGTCTCATGCTCGTCATGCCGCGCGATCTGGTCGGCGGGCAGTGCGGCCACGAAAAAGCGGGTGTCAAAACGCTTGGTCATCATGCTCGGCGCCGTCGGGGTGATCCACCGCGACCATGGGACCACGCCGGCGCAATCGAGACGAAGCGCCATCCGCCCCAGCATTTCGTCGAAGGCATGGCCCTCGCGCAACAGCGCGTGTGCGCGCAGCGCGTCTTGCTGGCGCGCACCCTGCGCGAACAAGACCCCGGACTCTTCGAAGGCCTCTCGGATCGCGGCCACATACAGCCCTGCCGCGGTCCGCGCGTCGAGATCCTGCTCGCCGAGATGGGCGCGTAGCTCGTCCTGCGGCCGGTCCAGATGCAAGTCCATGTCGAGTTCGGCGTCGCGCAGATCGACCTTCCCACCCGGAAAAACATGGACCCCGCCCAGCACGTCAGAAAGGCCGTGGCGCTTGAGCAGGAATACCTCCAGGCCATCGGCGCCGTCGCGCAGCATGACAATCGTCGCCGCAGGGCGGGGCGGCGTGGTGACGATCTGGGAGTTGAATTCCATGGCCTGCGATTATCCGCCCCAGATGGCCGAGCGCATCGAAATCGACCCGCCTTGAAAGCTGGCGTTGAACATCCGTACTGGCTCCTCGCCGTCTGCGGCTCCGGCGGCGACCAGCAGCGGCAGGTAGTGCTCCCAGGTGGGGTGGGCCTTCGCCGCGACCGCGCCAAGTTGCTGGAACTGAACCAGCGCCGCCAGATCGCCCTGCTGGATCTGGCGTTCGACCATTTCGTCAAACTGCAGCGACCAGTCGAAAGCCTGCATCGATGTCATGGAGCGGCTCATCGCGCCCAGGTTGTGAACCACGTTGCCGCTGCCGACGATCAGCACGCCGCGGTCGCGCAGGGCGCTGAGTTGTCGCCCCATTGCGTAGTGCGCCTGCGCTGGCTGGCCGTAGTCCATGCTCAGTTGCACGACCGGTATGTCGGCCTCGGGAAACATCGGCTTGAGCACCGACCAGGCGCCGTGGTCCAGACCCCAAGCCTGGTCGAGTCCCAGCGCAGGACTGAATCCGTTGCTGATGCGCTGCGCCGCATCGGGTGCGCCTGGAGCGGCGTAGCGCTGGTCAAACAAGGCGCGGGGAAAGCCGCCGAAGTCATGAATGGTCCTGGGTTGCGACATCGCTGTCAGCCACCAGCCGCTGGTGAGCCAGTGCGCCGACACGCACAGGATCAGTTGCGGCTTTTCGTAGCGTTGTGCCAGTTCCGCCCCCAGTGCCTGCCAGCTGCGACGAAATGGGTTGTCCTCAATCGCATTCATCGGGCTGCCGTGGCCCAGAAAAATGACGGGAAGGCGCGCCGACGGTCGCAGCGCATTCGCCTGTATCGTGGTTGCGGGATGGCGGATAGGGGCGGTGCTCATGGGCGGGTGCGTGTTGAAGTTTGGCGTGGCCGGAGCCTGGAGCAGAGGGCTCCGTCTGGTTGCCGTTCGGCTAGGCGGTATACTCTGCGGGTTATGGACCACAGGCCAGCAACCGGGTGGGTCCTCCGTGCATCAAGGGCGGCTTCGCACTTTTTATGATCCGGACTGCCCTCGTGGCGACGCCAGCGGATTCGCTGCGCTTGCAGGGCCCACGCGCAATGGTATCCGTCGGCTTCAAAATCGCATCGCAGCCGGCCGCGCGCAGCCCGAATTTGTTGTTGGAAACCCAGGAGATAGATGGCCATGGCCAAAGAGGAATTGATCGAAATGAGCGGGCTGGTGACAGAGGTACTGCCCGACTCGCGCTTTCGCGTGACGCTGGATAACGGGCACCAGCTAGTGGCCTACACCGGTGGCAAGATGCGCAAGCATCATATCCGGATTATCGCGGGCGACAAGGTGTCGATAGAGCTGTCGCCCTACGACCTTAGCAAGGGCCGAATCACTTTCAGGCATATTGCCGGCCGTGGCCCCGGTCCCACTGCGCAACGCTGAGTTCGCCGGCGCAGTTGCTGCGCTGGCCGGCACTTGGCCGCGGCGACCCAGGCTCAGTACAGCACCACGCCGCGAATCGACTCGACACGCTTCATCAAGTCAAAGCCGAGGTTGATGTCTTCCAGCGGCATCGTGTGGGTAATCAGGTCGTCAATGTTGATCTTGCCGTCCATGTACCAGTCGACAATTTTCGGCACGTCGGTGCGGCCACGCGCACCGCCGAATGCCGATCCTTCCCATTTGCGACCGGTGACCAACTGAAACGGCCGTGTGCTGATTTCCGCCCCAGCCTCCGCGACGCCGATGATGATGCTGCGGCCCCAACCTTTGTGGGTGGACTCCAGCGCTTGGCGCATCACCCGTGTGTTGCCGATGCATTCGAAACTGTAGTCGGCGCCGCCGTCGGTGAGTTCCACGATCCGGTCGACCAGGTTGCCGCCTTCGGCTTCGAGTTGTGTCGGGTTGATGAAGTCGGTCATGCCGAACTTGCGTGCCATTGCCTCGCGGGCCGGGTTGATGTCCACACCGATGATGCGGCCCGCGCCCACCATTCTGGCGCCTTGGATCACGTTCAGACCGATCCCGCCGAGGCCAAAGACGACGACGTTGGCGCCGGCCTCCACCTTGGCAGTGAACAGCACAGCGCCGATGCCGGTCGTGACGCCGCAGCCTATGTAGCAGACCTTGTCAAAGGGAGCGTCCTTGCGGATCTTGGCCAGCGCGATTTCGGGTGCGACGGTGTAATTGCTGAAGGTCGAGGTGCCCATGTAGTGGAAGATCGGCTTGCCGTCGAGACTGAAGCGACTCGTCGCGTCGGGCATCAGGCCGCGTCCCTGCGTGCCGCGGATCAACTGGCACAGGTTGGTCTTGCGCGAAAGGCAGAACTTGCACTGCCGGCATTCAGGCGTGTACAGCGGAATCACATGGTCACCCACTTGCAGGCTGCTTACCCCAGCACCTAGTTCGACCACGACGCCAGCGCCTTCGTGGCCTAGGATGGCGGGAAACAGGCCCTCCGGGTCTGCACCCGAGAGCGTGTAGTAATCGGTGTGGCAGATGCCGGTGGCCTTGATTTCAACCAGCACCTCACCGGGGCGCGGACCCTGCAGGTCGACGGTTTCAATGCTCAGTGGTTGTCCTGCTTTCCAGGCTATCGCAGCTTTTGTTTTCATGGTTCCTAGTCCACTTTGGCGCCAGAGGCTTTGACGACTTTTTCGTATTTGGCAAGCTCGCTCTTCATGAAGCTGCCGAACTGTTCGGGACTGCTCGCGACCGGCTCTGCCATCAGCGCTGCAAAACGCAGCCTTGTGTCCGGGTTGTTCAGCGCGGCCGCAAAAGCCTGGTTGAGTCTCGCCACCACCTCCTTGGGTGTTGCCGCGGGCGCGACCAGGCCCCACCATGTATCGACCGCGAAGCCGGGCAGCGTCTCGCTGACCGCGGGCGTGTCGGGAAGAGCCGGGCTTCGCTGAGCGGTCGTGACCGCCAGCGCCCTGAGCCTGCCCGATTTGATGTTGCCCGAGGCGGTTGCCAGGTTATCGAAATTGAAGTCCACCTGCCCCGACAGCAGCGCCAGTTGCGCCGGGTTCCCGCCGTTGTAGGGTATGTGTACCGCGAACAGTCCGGCCTGCGCCTTGAACATTTCGCCCGCCAGATGGCCCCCGCTGCCGTTACCGCCCGAGCCGTAGTTGAGTCGACCCGGGTGGGCCTTGGCGTAGCGGATCAGGTCGGCCAGGCTGTTGATGTCCAACCGCCGGGCGGTATCGGTATTCATCACCAGCACATTGGGAACCCGCAGCATTTGCGTGACTGGGGCGAAATCGGCGATGGCGTCGTAGGGCATCCGGTCGTACAGCCATGGGTTGATGGCGTGCGTGGCCAGCGCGGCGATGCCTAGCGTCAGACCGTCGGGGGCAGCCTTGGCGACCAGGTCTGCGCCTATATTGCCACCGCCGCCAGGCTTGTTTTCGATGATCACCGGGCCCAGGGCGTCGCGTACCCGCTCCGCCAGAACCCGGGCTGTCACGTCGATAGGGCCGCCCGCTGCGTAGGGAACGATGATGCGCAGCGGTCGCGACTGGGCCTGCGCCGTAGCGGGTAGCAGCGCCATCAGCCCGACCCATGCGGCGACCGGCGCCAGCATTGCGAGCCGGCGAAGTTGGATTTTCATGGCGCTATTTTGCCTTTGTGGCGATCAGTCCAGCTTCGCGCCGGTGCGCTGGATCACTGGCGCCCACTTGGCAGACTCGTCGGCGATGAGCCGTGCGAACTGCTCGGGTGTGCCGCCTGCGGCCTCGAGCCCCGCAGCCTTGAGCCGTTCCCGCACCGACGGATCGTTCAGCGCCGCATTGACCGCAGCGTTGATCCGATCGACGATGGGCCGGGGCGTTCCCGCCGCGACGAGCACGCCGTTCCAGGCAATCGCATCGAAGCCCTGCAGCTCCTTCACGCCGCTCTCGCCCACCGTGGGAACTTGCGGCATCAGGCTGTAGCGCTGTACGCCGGTGACGGCAATCGCCTTCATCCGGCCGGCTGCGATTTGGGGCGTGATCAATGTCGGTACCGCCGCCAGTATCTGCGTGTCGCCGCTGGCGGTCGATAGCACTGCCGGTGGCCCGCCGTTGAAGGGTATGTGTACGGCGAAGGATCCGGTTAGTGCCTTGATGTACTCGAGCGTCAGGTGCGACGAGCTGCCATTGCCCACCGAGGCAAAGTTGTATTTTCCCGGGCTGGCTCTGAGCGCCACGACCAGCTCGGCCATGGTGTTGGCGGCAACGCCGGTGTGGACTGCGATCAGGTTGGGCTGCGATGTGGTCAGCACCACCGGCTGGAGGTCACGCGCAGGGTTGTACGGCAGCTTCGTGTACAGGAATGGCGCGTAGGACAGAGGGCCGTTGTACGACATGACCCAAGTGTGGCCATCGGGTGCGCTTCTGGCCGCTTCGCCGGTTCCCTGCGTTCCCCCGGCGGCGGCGCGGTTATCGATCACCACGGGTTGGCCCAGCGATTCTTTGAGCCTTTCCTGCATCGCCCGCGCGATCACGTCCAGCGATGAGCCTGCTGGTGCCACGACGATCCAGCGAATCGGTCGGGACGGAAATGCCTGGGCCTGCGCAGGCCCGCCGCCGATCGCCCATGTGGCGATGGCTGCGATCAGGAAGTGGCGCCGGAATTCATGGTTCATGGCTGCGCCTTGTCGGCCTCGGTGATGAAGGAGTCGGCGTAAAAGGCTTCTTCGTCGAGTCCCGCGAGTTCGCAGAAATCGCGCCGCGCCGAGTCCACCACCACCGGTGCGCCGCAGGCGTAGACCTGGTGTGCGTGCAGGTCTGGCAGGTCCTCGAGCACCGCGCGGTGGACAAAACCGCTTCGGCCGCTCCATCCGTCCTCAGGCAACGCATCGGACACCACCGGAACATAGGACAGCGTCGGCATATCGCGCAGCGTGCTGCGCACCCACGCGTCCATGTACAGATCCTGCGGACGCCGGCCGCCCCAGTACAGCGTTGCGGGGCGCACGATGCCCTTGAACTGCATGTGCTCGATCAGCGCTTTGATCGGTGCAAAGCCGGTCCCGGAGGCCAGCAGCACGATCGGCTTTTCGGAGTCTTCGCGCAGGTAGAAGCTGCCAAAGGGTCCTTCGATGCGTTGGATTTCCTTTTCCTTCATGGCGCCAAATACATGGTCGGTGAACTTGCCGCCCGGCATGTGGCGGATATGCAGTTCCAGCCCGGGCCCCCGGTGCGACGCGTTGGCCATCGAGTAACTACGCCGAACACCGTCGCGCAGGATGAACTCCACATACTGTCCGGCGTGGTACAGAAAAGGCTCGTTGGCCGGCAACTGCATCTGTAGCCGTATCACATCGTGCGAAAGGCGTTCGATCGACACCACCCGCGACGGCATCTTGCGAATCGCAAAAGCGCCGGCCTGCGTCACCTGGCGCGACTCGAGCACCAGGTCGCTTTGGGCCACGCCGCAGCAGGTCAGCACGAAGCCGGCGGCCTCCTCGTCGGCGCTCAGCGCCTTGGCCTGGTGCGGGCCGTGCGCGACGCTGCCCTCGAGCTTCTTGCACTTGCACGAGCCACAGGCGCCGTCCTTGCAGCCGTAGGGCAGGCCGACTCCCTGGCGTATGGCGGCAGCCAGAATCGTCTCATCCGGGTCGGCACTGAAAATCCGCCCGCTGGGCTCAATGGCGATCTGCAAACGCATCTTTGGTTATCCTCGGGGCTGACTGTCAGCGCCACCGCCGATTTTGCCCTCAATCCAAAGCCCCTTGGGCGCCTTGCCCGCGCGATTTCGCCGCCAGCGCATCCTGATCGTGGGCTGTGGCGATATCGGCTTGCGCGTGGCGCAGCGGCTGCGCGGGCGTGTCCAGCTGATCGCGCTGAGCTCGACGGCTGCGCGGGTGGGCGAACTGCGCGGCCGTGGCATCCAGCCGCTGCTCGGCGACCTGGACCAACCCGACACGCTGCGTCGGCTGGCCGGCATCGCGACCCGGGTGCTCCACCTGGCACCGCCGAGCGCGCAGGGCTGGCACGACGCCAGAACCCAGGCGCTGGTCGCCGCATTGCGCCGCCGGGGCGCGCCGTCGGCGCTGGTGTACGGATCGACCAGCGGCGTCTACGGCGACTGCGCCGGTGCCTGGGTCAGCGAAACCCGCAATCCGCGCGCTGACACGCCGCGCGCGCGCAGGCGACTCGACGCCGAGCGGCGCATACGCTTTCTAGGTCGATCAGCAGGCGTTCGCAGCAGCATCTTGCGCATACCGGGCATCTACGCTGCCGACCGCGATGGCGGGACGCCGCGGGTGCGGCTGCTCAAGGGAACGCCGGTATTGCGTGCCCAGGACGACGTCTATACCAACCACATCCACGCCAACGACCTGGCACGCGCCTGCATCAGCGCGCTGTGGCGAGGCCGGGCCCAGCGCGTCTACAACGTGAACGATGATTCGCAATTAAAAATGGGTGACTATTTCGACCTAGCCGCCGACCTCTATGGTCTGGCGCGTCCCCCGCGCGTGCCGCGCAGCACGGCCGACCATGCGCTGCCGCTGATGTTGCTGAGCTTCATGTCGGAGTCGCGGCGCATGGACAACCGGCGCATGAAGCGTGAACTCGGACTGCGTTTGTGCTTCCCGACGGTGCGCGAGGGTCTGCGCGATCCGCCCTAGATTCCCGCCGGCTTGCGCATGGTGCTGGACCGGTCGACCGGCTTGACGACGACGGTCCGCAGCGTGGCACCCTGCACGACGGTGAGCGAGATTTCCGCATCGGGCTGTGCGCGGTCCCACAGCTTCTTGTAGAAGGCCTCTAGCGTCGCCACCGTCACGCCGTCGACCGCCAGCACCAGATCGCCAGGCGCCAGACCCGCCTGCTGCGCTGGGCTGTCCGGGTTGACCCGCAGCACCTGCACCCGGCCACCCTGTTCAGACGAACTCAGGCCGATCCAGGGCCTGCGCCCCTGCAGGGTGCTGCCGCTTTGTTGCAGCTCCGCCAGTATGGGTTTGAGCAGATCGACGGGAACGAACATATTTCCTGGCGTGCGCCGCCCGCCGCCCGCCGCGTCGCTGACGAACAGGCTGCCTACGCCGATCAACTCGCCCCTCTGGTTGAACAGCGGTGCCCCGGAGTGGTTGGCGATCGGCGGGCTGGTGAAAACGGCCAGGTCGATGTGGTACTCCCAATAGCCCGAAAACGGCCTGGTGCTCACCACCTGGGTCATCGCGACCTGGCTGTCGGCGCCGTCGCCGGGTGCGCCGGTGACGGCCATCATCGCCTCGCCCGCCTTGAGGGCAGTGGCGCTTCCCATTGCCACTGGCGCCGCGCCGCGCAAAGGCAGCAGCGCCCGTACCAGCCCAAAGCCGGTCGCCACGTCGTAGCCGACCGCCTTTGCCGGCAGCTTCTTGTTGTCCTGCGTGATGATCTCGATGGTTTCAGCTTCCATCATCAGGTAGCCGATCGTCAGAATGAGCCCGTCGGCACCAATGACAACGCCCGAACCGGAGCGCTCGACGCCCAGCGTCTGCGCCGATCGTGCGTCCTGGGCAACGCCGACACGAAGGCCCACCACCGCGTCATGCGCCTTGGCGAAGGCCTCCATCGCCGATTGCGGCGCTTCGGTCGGGGTGTTGGCCGCATTGGCGGCAAGCACCATGCACCCGGCAGCGATCAGGCTCAGGGCGCGCCATCTAGGCGCTGGGAATCGATGGCAGATTTTCATGGCAGCAGGCTTCCTGGCTAAGGGTATAGGGATGGCTACACCGATCTTATTCCGCCTTGGCGCCAGACTCCTTGACCACCTTGGCCCATTTGCCGATTTCCGCAGCCTGGTACCTCGCCAGCTCGTCCGGGCCCGAAAGCAGGGCTTCAAGGCCCAGGGTCTTCAGACGGTCTTGCACATCGGGAAGGCGGAATACCCGGACCAGTTCGGCGTTCAGGCGATCCACGACCGGCCGGGGCGTGCCGGCCGGCGCGAACAGGGCAAACCAGGTGGTGGCCTCGAATCCCGGGACGAACTCGGCGACCGTCGGCACATCGGGTGCTGCCGCCGAGCGGCGCTCGGTGGTCTGCGCCAGCGCCCGGATCTTGCCTTCGCGCGCCATCGGCAACGCCGACGGCATGTTGTCGAACATCACCTGAATGCTGCCACCGATCAGGTCGGGAATGGCGAACTGGCGGCCCTTGTACGGTATGTGCGTCATGCTGGTGCCGGTCATCGACTTAAAGAGTTCGCCCGACACATGCACCGAGGTGCCAACGCCCGGCGAACCGAAAGACAGCTTGTTCGGGTTCGCCTTCATGTAGGCGATCAACTCCGGAACGCTTCTGACCGGCAGGTCGTTGTGGACCACCAGCAAGTTGGGCGCCGACGCTACCAGCGAAATCGGGCTGAAGTTCTTCACCATGTCGTAGGGCATCTTGTCGTACAAGGCGCCGTTGATGGCATGCGTCCCGACGGTTCCCATCACCAGCGTGTAGCCGTCGCCGGGCGACTTGGCGACGATGTCGGCACCGATATTGCCGCCGGCCCCCGGCTTGTTGTCGACTACCAAGGGCTGGCCGAGTTGCGCCTTCTCGCTGAACAGCCGCGCGAGTATGTCGGGCGCGCCGCCAGGCGGGAAGGTGACGACCAGCCGTATCGGTCTGGACGGGTAGGTCTGCGCCTGTGACAAAGCGCCGGCGAGTCCGAGCGCCGCGCACAGGGTGAGTTGCAGGCTGCGGTGTAGGAACCGGTGCGAAAGGCTTGGGGTCATGCGCTACTCTCCTTCGCCCCCAATGTAGGCCAGGGCTCCGATAGCGAACAGGGTGGAAACCCTTTGGTTGGCGCGGCCGGTCCTGAAGGCGGCGCTATCGCTCATTGGCTGCGATCGCACAATGACGGCCGATGATCCACCGGAAAGAAGCGAAGCAATCGCGATGATCGGCCCAGCCTGTCTGCGAAGCCTACCCCCGTGATGATTGCCACCGATCTTGACGGTCAGACCTGGAGCCTGGCCGATCTGCGCGGCAAGGTGGTGTTGATCCCCTTCTGGGCCAGTTGGTGCGAACCCTGCCTGGCAGAAATGCCGACGCTGCAGGCGCTGGCGCATCGACATGGTCCGCAGCGGCTGGTGGTGCTGGCGGTGAGTTCCCTGCCCAGCTCCTGCTGGATCGCGCGGGCCGGCATTTCGCGTGCACCGCCAGCGGCAAATGGAACGACGATGCGCGACACCGCAGTACCGGCCTGCGCCCACAAGGCATCGGTTGCGGCTGCCAGCAGGGCCGTCAGCACAATTTTTTTCTGTTCATCGTCGAAGCTTCCGTCGTTGTGTGAGGCTGGCGCGAGCTCGGGTCAGAACAGCCGCGTGAACTCGTCAAAGAGCTCGTCCACTGCGTAGGTGCGCGGAATTAAACCCTGCTCGGCCGCGTTTCGGATCAGCAACTGCAGCGCGTTGCGATTGGCCTCGATGCCGAACGGTGTCAGGTCTGGCGCGTCGGGATGGGAGGCGCGGGCCGCGGCCTTGCTGCGCTCGAGCACCGCGTAGAGCTCGCGAACCAGCTCGGGACGCTGGCGACACAGGCTCAGGTCGACCGTCATCATGTGGTTCACCGGAAGCATCTGGTGGCGTGCGCTCCAGGCCAAGGCTGCGGCGTTCGGGTCCGGCAGAACGGCCTGCAGCCGCGGGTCATCGGGCAAATCGGTTCCGATGATGGCGGCGTCGAGTTCGCCTGCCAGCAGCATGTCGACCATCGCGCGTCCGGCCGTGGCCCGGACGATGCCGCTCGGGTCGGGGAACTCTGCCAGGTGCCCGTCCTCAAATGTTACCCACTGCACCGACCGCAAATCCACTCCGAAGTCATCGCGCAAGATGCCGCGTACCCAGGTCACCGTGGTCTGGGCATGGGCGCGCACGCCGATGCGCTTGCCCTGCAACTGGGTTACCGTGACCCGCGCGCGCTCGGCGTTGTAGACCAGGCAATGGTGCTGAAAGCGGCCCGCCCCGACGACGGCGGGAACCAGTGCAAGCGGTTTCCCGTAGGCTTTGGCCTGCAGAAAAGTAACCAACGCGAGTTCGGCGACGTCAAACTCCAGGTTGCGCACCACCCGTTTGAAGGCCCGGTTGGGCACCTTCACCTCGTCGAAATCAAAGTCGAACAGCTGCGGGTGGATAGCGCCACTCCTGAGCGCACGGGTGTTGGGATAGTCGCCCAACAGGGTCTTGAGCCTTGGCTTCTTGGAGTGCATGGGGCTTCAAGCGTTGGCGATCAGCCGACCCGGGCGCCTGCGCGCAGGGCCGGATAAAGCGCGTGCGCGGTACGCGAAAAGATCCATTCCTGTTCGACGGTAGAAAGCGACGCGGTCGCCTCCAGGGCCTCGTTCAGGAGTTGCGGCAGGCTTGCTCCGGAGGCTGGAAAGTTGGAGCCCCAGGCCAGTCGGTGGGCGCCGAAGTGGTCGACCATGGCACGGCTGAAGCTGGGCTGTGTCGCCTTGCCGGCTCTGGACTCGCGCACATTGTGCGTGGTGAACTTGAAGTGCAGGTTGGGAAAACGCGCCAGCGCAAACAGGCGCGCCGCCGCGGCATAGGGCGGGCCATCCTGAATGTCAGGCCGGGCGAAATGGTCGAGCACCACGACCGCTTGCGGAAAACGTTCGAGCAGCTGCTCAAGTTGCGGCAGCCCGTCGGCGCGCAACTGGACGCAGGTGGGTATGCGCTGGCGCGTGACATGGGCCCAGGCCGAAAAAGATCGCGGGTCGTCGAGCCGTGCTGAGCGGTCTGCGGCGGTGTGGCCGGCAATGAAAACCCGAACGCCGCTCAGACCAGCGGCCATGTAGGCGTCGATCTGCTGCGTCGCGTCTGGCGCCACCATGTTGACCGAAAAGACGCCAATGAAGCGATCGGGGCGCGCAGTGACGCAGGCCTGCACATAGGCGTTGTCGTGGCTGTAGCTGGTCGATGCCTGCACCAGCGCCGACCGGGAAATGCCTGCCTGCGCCATGGCGGCGAGCATGCCGACGTCGTCGACCGGCCGCTCGCTGGCCCAGTCGGACTGTTTGCCGCCCAGCGGACTCAGCGGGTAGCGGCAGGTGTCGGTTGCAATCACGTGGCAGTGCAGGTCCACGATGGGAAAGGCGGGCGCAATCGGCATGGCATTTGAACAAGGGTGGGTGCGCGATCATGGCGCAACGTGGCGGGACGGAACGATTGATTATCGGTGGGTAGTCCCAAGCAAAGATGAGCGATTCACCTAAGGCCGCCAAGCTCAGGCAGCGTAGACCTAAGCCCGTTTCCGACGAACTGCTTGAGCAGATTCTCAGCTAGTTAAAAGGCAACGATGCCCAAAGCCTGCTGAGCCAGTCCGGCCTGGCGACACAACTCAAGAAACAACTTGCCGAGCGCACGCTCTCTGCGTAACGGGGCATCACCTGCGCCAGGAATCAGAGCAGACTGACCCTTATTAGGACTTCGCTGACAAACCCTCGCCAAAAGCAAGTGTTGATTGATAAAAGTCCACCAAATGAAACCATGTTCTTCTGATTCACCCATTTTGCAGACTGCAACCAGCCCCTGAGCGGGCGCCTGCGCGGTTGGCTGCGGTGACCTGTACGACCTGTCGCCGATAGTCCGTCCGCGGCTTCGCCCGCATTGTCCATGGCCTATCCGGCGCACCTTCTCATGCGCTGCATGTGCCGACATCTAACATTTCAGCTATCATTCGCTCGATTCGTTAGGAATCAAGGTTGGAAATCCAGTCATCTAATTCCGCTACCCGCTTGACTGCGGCGGGGCTGAAAAAGGAGGTTTTATGCTTAAGAACGTCACCGCGCGCCTTGCTTTGTGTGCGCTTTCAGCAGTGAGTATGGCGGGTATGCAGCCGGTCTTTGCGCAGGATACTGTGACCATCGGCTCGTTCGTGAGTACCTCGGGCTCGGGGGCGCCATTTGGCGTTGACCAGTTGCAGGGCATGGAGCTTGCGATCCGACACATTAATGCCAGCGGCGGTATTGCTGGTCGAAAACTTGTGCTGAAGCAACTTGACACAGCGTATGACAAGACCCAGGCGCAGTCTGTGGTGCATAACTTTGTCGCTGACAAGTCTGTGATCGGACTAGTGGGGCCAACCTCCAGTGCCGAAGCTTTCGCGGCCGACCCTATTGCGGTTGCCGCCAAGTTGCCTGTGCTGGCGCCCGCGAATGGGGCGGCTGGCATACCGCAGATCGGGCCGTACGTCCACCGCATTGGCGTGCCTGAAGAGTTGCTGTTGCCAAGCGCGGCCAAGACTGCCGTCAAGCAGTTGAAACTTAAGAAGGTGGCGATTCTTTATGCGCAAGATGATCCGTTTGCAACGACGGGATTCAAGGCCTTTCAGGCGCAGCTTAAGGCCGATATGGTGGATGTGGTTGAAGTGATTGGTTACGACTCAAAGGCGGTGGATTTCACGGCGCAACTGCAACGGTTGAAAGACAAGAATCCGGAAGCGCTCTTTATCGCGGCCAAGTCCAGTGACGGTACTGTGCTGTTGCGGCAGGCGCGGCAAAACGGCATCATGGTGCCCGTCGTTGGTAATCTATCGTTCACCTCGCCCGCGCTCGTGGCAGCGGCTGGGGATGCAGTGGAAGGGTTGATTGTCGCGGCCGTTTGGGATTCCAGCGACGCCTCGGAGATGAACCAAAGGTTTATCGCGGAATACAAAAAGTCGTTTAACCGTGACGCGACACCACTCGCGGCAACGACCTATAACTGTATTTATGTGATTAAGGAAGCCTTGGAGAGGTCTAAAGACTTTTCTCGCGAGGGTCTACAAAAGGGTCTCTTGGCGATGAATGGATTTAAGTATCTCGGCTCTGCGATTGAGTTCAGAAGTATCGGTAATGGTCTTCGGGATGCGGTAGTCGATGTGCCCGTGCTGTTCCAGCATCGGGGTGGAAAACTGACTAAAATGGCGCTGTAGGGACACAAAGGAAGCTAGATACGCGTTATTTATGGAGTCCCTGCTTCACGTCTTGGCGCTGGCCGGAATTTACGGTCTGTTCGCTCTCGGCCTGACCCTTATTTTTGGTGTCATGGAGGTGCTTAATCTCGCGCATGCAACGACCTTTGCATTTGCTGCAGTTTTTGCGATGTATCTGGTTGGTTACGCAGGCTTTTCAATGTGGATGGGTTGCGCCATAGCAATTGGAAGCGCATCCGTCCTTGCTGTGGTGATAGACCGAATCGCGTTCCGGCCGCTACGATATCGTGGCCGCACGGTATGGGGTCGGCATGTCGGGCCCCTGCTGACGAGTCTTGGCGTGTCAACGATATTACTCGGACTTGAACGAAGTTTGTTTGGCATAGATCCGCGGCACTTCCCAAATGAACTCATCGCCAGTAAACTGTTTGTGCTGGGTAATGTGAGGATTAACCTCATAGGAATAACATCATTTTTGGTACTAGTGCTGGTCGTCGGCATATTAATTTTTCTCCTGAATCGGACCCGTTGGGGCGTAGAGGTCCGAGCCGTGGCGGAGCGCAGTGAGACTGCGGCGCTGTTCGGTATTGATGTTGAGAGGCGCTTCATGGAGACAATGGCGCTGTCTGGCTTAATGGCTGGACTGGCGGGAGTCGCATGGGGTTTGACCTTCAATATTGCGTCTCCCGAAACCGGCGCGCAGTTGGATGTCAAGGGATTCGCGCTTATCATCTTGGGGGGGATGGGGAGCGTTCTTGGCTCGCTGATTGGTGCGATTGTCATTGCGGCGATTGAAGTGTTTGGCGGACTCTATTTGCCACACGGTCTTCAGACGCTAATCGTCTTTGCAATGTTGATCGTTCTGTTGCTTTTGCGTCCGCAAGGACTGCTCGGAAAGCCCATACAACAAGGGGCTAGATAAGTTGGCTTTCTTTGGACTCTCCGATCCCCTGCTCATCGGAATGTCAACGGCAGCTGTCGCCAGTTTGGCGTTCTATGTGGCATTTGCTGCCGGCCAATTCAACCTAGCCCAAGCTGGATTCATGGCGATCGGGGCCTATTCGGTCGCAGTGGCTACTACCGGTGGCCAGAACGTGATGCTGGGCGTCACAGTTGGTATCTTGGCTAGCGCGATTCTTGGCGGCCTGTTGTCACTGATCACGAGCAGACTAGCCGGCGTTTACCTCGCCATAGCGACGCTCTCGTTCGTGCAGGTGGTAGAGCAGGTCATCTATTTGACGCCCGCATTGAACGGCCCGATGGGTATCTATGGTATTCCGCTGGTGCTTGGCGCTACCGAATGCGTGCTACTGCTCGGGGTCATTGCGTTTTTAATCTCCCTTCTGATGAGGTCTCAGATTGGATATGAAATGCGCATTCTGCGCGAAGATCCAGTCGTCGCACGTGGAGTCGGCGTAAACGAGACACGCATCCGCGTCTTTTCTGGCGTGGCGACGGCAGTGATTGCGGCTATAGCGGGGACGATGAAGGCGCTCACCACGAGTTATATTTCTCCGGATGAATTTAGTTTTGGACTTTTAATTCAAATTTTGAGTTTCGCGGTGATCGGCGGAACCGATCGATTTTGGGGGCCAATTGTTGGAACCGCGGTTCTGGTCATGTTGCCGGAATACACCCGTGCGTTTCAAGAGTACCGAATGGTATTGACTGGGGTGATAATCGTGGGCGTGATCGTCCTGTTTCCGGAAGGAATAGCCGGGGCATTGTTGCGGGTCCATCAAATTTCACGAAAATGGCTTGGAAGCACCAGCTTGGAAAAACCCGCTAGGTCGTTATCCCAGGAGTCGATGGCGTCGCCGACTAGGCTCGTTGCGAATGGGGGGGCTAATGTTTTTCGGGGGATTAATCTCAAGCGGCACTTTGGCGGCGTGACGGCAGTGGATGACGTAGGTATTGAGCTAAGTTCTGGTGTTGTCCACGGTTTGATTGGTCCCAATGGCGCGGGAAAAAGTACATTGGTAGACCTTCTCAGCGGCGAGCAGTCTACGGCGACTGGAAAGATCTACCTGGATGGCGTTGACATCACCGCCACGTCGGCCAGTGAGCGGACCCGCCTGGGTATTGTGCGGACATTTCAGCACACTCGGGTAACCCAAAACATTACTGCGCGGGAAGTGGTGTTTAGTGGATGCCTGATTGCCGCCCGTCCAGGATCACTCGGGTTTATGTTGTGGCTCCCGAAGAGCCGCGCTGCTTACCGTGATGCGATGTTGCAGGCGGACAAGATCCTTGAGCGATTGGATCTTTCCGATGCGGCGTCGCGATATGTACGAGATTTGGGTTGGGAGGAGCAGCGCCGCTTGGAGGTGGCGCGCGCTATTGCGCTTCGTCCTCGAGTGCTTCTGCTGGATGAGCCAACAGCCGGGATGCACGCGAGCAGCCTGCCACCTTTTGCGAGACTGGTTCGGTCACTGGCGGACGATGGAATGGCCATCCTACTTATCGAGCACAACGTTCCATTCATTCGTTCCACGGTCGACCAACTATATGCTATGGACTCCGGTCGAATGATTGCCAGGGGTAGATCTGAAGACGTATTGGTCGACAAGGCCGTGATCGATAGTTATCTGGGTGTTCGCGGCGAATGACTGTTCTCCTGCAAGTTAGTAAGATTTCCGCGGGATATAGCGGCCAATCGGTGATTCGCGATTGTTCGCTCGAGGCTAAGGTTGGAGGCGCCATCGCGATCATTGGTCGTAATGGCGCAGGGAAAACGACCTTGGTTTCTGCGATCTCCGGGCGGTTGCCGCTCATGGCGGGCGGGGTTTCATTTGCAGGCAAAGCGATCGGGAAACTTCCTGCTTTCAGACGTAGTCGCGCGGGAATCGTCCATGTTCCGCAGGGGCGTGAAATGTTCGCCCGGCTCACAGTTCATGAAAATTTGTCCGTTGCGGCCCACGCGGACGCCGATTCCGCAGACTGGGACCGCGTTTTTGAACTCTTCCCGGTGCTAAAGGGGCGTATTCATCAGCTTGCAGGAACTCTATCGGGCGGGGAGCAGCAAATGGTTGCGCTAGCCCGAGCCGTTATGCGTCGCCCCTCTCTCATGATCCTCGATGAGCCCAGCCTGGGTCTGGCGCCTAAGGTCGTTGAGTTGGTATTTGACCGGATCCGTCTTCTCCGCTCGACCCTGAATACCACCTTGATACTTGTTGAACAGCAGGCGCGCTGGGTTTGGGAGCCCGGGATGGTGGACCATGCCTATGTTCTAGTAGACGGTGCGATCGTTGCTGACGGAAGACCCGAAGATCTGCCGGAGGATCTTGTGCACGACTCCTATTTGGGAAAAGGTCGGACTGGGTGAAATAAAATTAAAAAGATATATTATTCGCCAGGAAATATTTGCCAAACTGTGGGCGAAATTGAAACCGGGCGACTGACCTGTGTTGAGGCCGTAGAGCGTTGCCTTGCTCGAGTTTCCGCAACTGAAAGCGAGGTCAGGGCTTTTGTCCACCTTGATGCGGACGGGGCCTTCGAAAAAGCGTCGGAGCTTGATCGCAACAGAAAAACTGGCTTGCGAAGCGGGCCATTGGAAGGAGTATGTGTTGCGGTCAAGGACATGGTCGACGTCGGCGGAATGCCAACGTCTGCAGGCTCAAGAGTGCCGGACCGCCGGGTCGCTGAAAGTGACGCCGATATTGTTTCCCATTTGCGCAATGCTGGCGCGATCGTCATTGGGAAGGTCAACACCCACGAATTCGCGAATGGCGTGACCACGCCGCCAACGCGTAACCCGGTAGATCTTGGTCGCATTGCTGGTGGATCAAGCGGCGGATCGGCGGCAGCCGTGGCGACGGGTGCCGCGTTGCTCGGCGTTGGGACTGACACGGGGGGATCGGTTCGCCTGCCTGCAGCTCTTTGTGGTGTTGCAGGCCTAAGGCCGCGGACGGGCCCCATAGGCATGCGGGGAATTGTGCCTCTTGCGCCAGAATTCGACGCGTGGGGCCTTGTGGCGCCGAGCGCTGCAGACCTTAATCTGGTTTGGCAGGCGATCGGTAGCGCGCGTCGGACTGAGCCGCCCAAGCCCGTTCGACTTATCTTCCCAAAGAACCTATCTACTTTGATGCCAGAATTGGATCAAGAAGTTGCTCATGCCTTTCGTACCGCCAAGTCGGTCGCGCCTAAGTTGGGCGTGCCACTCACTGATGCCGAGATCCCCGATTTGCGGGAATGGAGACCATTGCGTATGGCTATTCAGATGCGGCAGGCCCTTCGGGTTCACCGCGATGCTGGATGGTGGCCACAGCGGCGTCATTTGTACACTGAAGAAGTTCGGATGAATTTCCAACGGGCAGAGGAAAATGATCATCTACCGCTCAACGGAGTCGGGGCTCGACTATCTATCTTAGACGCCGAGATCGACGGGCTACTAGCCGACGGTTCGGTTCTCTGCTTGCCAACTGTTCCCGTCGTTGCGCCTCGATTAGAAGATGTTCTCCGAACGCCACGCGATCAGGAGATGCGACATCCGGTGGTTGGCCAGTTGTCGGCTTTCACGTTGCCGTTTTCTCGCGGGAATCTTGCTTCGATCACGATTTGTTACGGAATGACCGATAGCTCGATGCCGGTCGGTTTGCAGTTCGTCGCAAATTCCGAAGCCGCTGTGCTGCATGTCGGAGCCTCAATGGAAACCGAACTTGAGTTACTGAAGATGTCGCTCAGTCCCACCTTTTCCTGCGGGAGTTTGACAGAAAAATGATCGATTGGAGAATGAGTTACTCGGATCTTCGGGCTGCGCAGCAGCCTGCTCTAGCTCGACAACTTTCCCGAGTTTGGGACAGGTCTGAATTTTACCGTGAAATTTGGAAAAAACCGCCATCGGAATCGTCGTTTGGGGAGTTGCCCCTCGTCACTAAGCAGGATTTCCACGAGGCATTGCAAAGTGGATTTTTGGGTAGTAATTTGTCGTGCGCACCGGAGGACTTGGTTCACATTCATACCAGTTCGGGGACCAGCGGTCGGCCCACTTATTTTGGGTTGACGGCGCGTGACTACGCTGCATGGATGAAGATTTTCACGCGTGGCTTTCAACTTGCTGGAATTCGACCGGGGGACCGTGTTCTTCAGGGCTTTGCGATGAGTCGCGGCTACGCCGGCGGTGTTCCAATGATAGAAGCATTCGAATCAATGGGCTGTGTGGCGCTTCCGGTCGGCGCCGAAGCTGGATCGGTTCGGTTGGTTGATGCAATCCGCCAATTGTTACCTAACGTTTTATATGCGTCGCCATCAATGGCCCGCCGGCTTGCCGGCGTTTATCGCGACGAGGTCGGCCGATCTGCAGCGGACTCCTCCGTACGCCTATTGCTAACTGGTGGCGAGCCGGGCGCAGGCGACCCGGAGTCCAAGCGGGCACTCGGTGATATGTGGGGTGCTGAAGTTCGCGAATGCGGGGGCGGAACGGACGTGTCACCGCTCATGGTTGTTGAATGTGAAGCCCATGACGGCCTTCACTTTGTTGCTGGCGACGAAGTCCTTATAGAGGTGATCAATCCGATTGACTCAAGCCTCGCGTCCCTAACTGGGCGTGCAGAGGGGGAAATTGTCTATACACATCTTGCGCGGGAAGCGAACCCCGTGGTTCGGATGCGGCATGGTGATTTGGTGGAGCTATCAACGGAACCCTGCCGTTGCGGTATGCATGCCCCGCGCTTGTGGTTCCGCGGCCGTAGCGATGATATGTTGATAGTCAAGGGAGTCAAGATATTCCCGAGCAATATCCAAGCGGTGGTTTCGGAATTCGCCCCGGACCTGTCAGGAGCCTTTACTATTCGCCGCCCCAATTTGGATGACGCTGCTGGACTTCTCCGTGTTGTCTGTGAGAGTGTGCGCGTCGCTGATCCGGATTTGAAGGGAAACTTCGAACGTCGCGCTAGAGATCGCATCGGTGTTCGAATTGAATGTGAGCTTGTTCCGTTGGGGACACTCGGTGCCGATCAGGCTCAAAAAGGAAAATGGCTGACTGACGACTGATCGGGCGACGACCAGATACGAAGATCGGTGACTCAGTCGAGATATTTTATTCTGGGCTAATTTACTGCAATCTATTTGACATTATTTATTAACCATCTAATTGTTGGAGCCAAGAAATGAATCAGTCGGGTGCTATTGATTATTGGTGTAACTTGTTTACGCCGGAGGGATTGAAGCGGTTGTATATCGACCCGCCAGAATTCGCCTGGCCGGCGCAGCAGTGGGGAATGAGCAATCGCCTTGCCGGCCGGTCCGTTGAAGACTTCATCGCGATGATGGATGCGACGGGGTTCGGGAGGGTGGGAATTCCGGCTGCCAAAGTCTACAATTGGCGACATCGGCATCTGATTTGGAACTTGAGTGTCGACGAAATATCGCCACTGGTAGACCGCTACCCTGATCGATTTTTCGGACTTTATGGCATCAATCCGCTTCAGCGGATGGAAGGAGTTCGGGAACTTGAACGCGCCGTACGTGAGCACAATTTCATCGGTGCAGTAATGCATCCCCATGGGTTTGGCATCGCGCCGAATGTTGCAGATTGGTTCCCATACTACGCTAAGTGTGCCGAACTCAACATTCCTGTTTTCTCGCTTGTGGGTCATGCCGCAGAGGAAATGCCTAGTGAGCCAGGGCGCCCACTGCATCTTGAGCAGGTGGCACTCTATTTCCCTGAACTTAGAATAGTTGGCGTTAGCGGTTGGCCGTGGGTAGAGGAAATGATTTCGATGGCCTGGAAATTCCCAAATGTTTTTTACGGGACCAGTCAGTATGCTCCGCGTCATTGGACTTCGGAGTTGAAGTCTTTCGTTCGAGGCCGAGGCCGTGGGAAGGTTCTTTTTGGCAGTGGATTTCCCGTGCTTGACCATGCGGAGGCTCTGGCGCAGATCGATGAACTCGGGATGTCCGCGGAGGCGCGATATGCATTGCTCGAAGGTACGGCTAAAAAAGTCTTTGGAAGGTGGTGAAAATGCCCGGAGATGAGCCGCTTATAGTTGAAGTGCGCGATGATGGAGTCGCTTGGATTAGGTTCAATCGCCCTGATTATCGAAATGCACTTGATGCAGACCAGTGGGATCGACTCGCGCGCGCGTTAGGGGAGTTGGCGGATAATCGAGCGGTACGGTGCTTGGTGATTACGGGAGCCAATCAAGTTTTTGCCGCAGGTGGAGATTTGAAGCGGCTATTAAATGAACTGGATGAGCCCGATGGCCCTAAAGCGTTTAGGGATCGAATTCATCGTTGCCTCGATGCTTTGTACTCCTTTCCTCGCCCGACCATCGCACGAGTCAATGGCGCGGCGATTGGGGGAGGCCTCGAACTGGCGATCGCATGCGATATTCGCATCGCAGTTCAGTCAGCGAAATGGGGTATGCCAGCCGCACGCTTTGGCATGGTCATGGCGGTGACCGACTTCAAACGGTTGGCCAGTGTAGTGGGTATCGATCGCGCGAGATTTCTAGCGATTACGGCCGATGTCATCTCGGGCGAAGAAGCCCATCGCATTGGACTTGTACACGAACTCGTCGCTGAGGCGGATCTGGGCTCCGCGACCGAGCGCTGGGTGGGCCGTATATGCAAGATGGAGCCCGAGGCGGTTGAATGGTTTAGAAGGGCAGGCCGAGCCCTAGAAAGCGGCGATGATCTAGGACCATTGAAGGCGTTTGAGGAGGAGTGCCTTCGGCGCCTAGAGTTTCGGGGCCGAGTTGAGGCGTTCATCGCGAAGTGACGAAACTTGGGGCGATAAGCCCGAGGGCCGGCTTTGACATGGATAGATGGAAGCCGAAATGGCGGGTCAATCCGTATTTTTCCAGTTTAGTCGAATGGTCGATATAAGGTGAAATGTACGCTGACCAATCTGCCAATATTAATAGCGGTACCGAAGGAGTAGTGCCATGACGGATAATCAGTCGAGCGATTATTTCGATTACGTTATCGTGGGCGGTGGCACGGCTGGTTCGCTACTGGCGAATCGTCTAACTTCCGGAAATAAATTTACTGTGTGTTTGCTTGAGGCTGGTCCACCAGATACGCACCCATATATTAATATGCCGGCAGGCTTCATTAAGATACTGTCAAATCCGGCTTATACATGGTGCTATGAAAGTCAGCCAGTCCCGGGTGTCGGCGGCCGAAAAATCCCAGCGACCCAAGGAATGACCCTGGGCGGCTCCAGCGCAATAAATGGCATGATTTATAATCGCGGTCAACACGCTGACTATGATCGATGGGAGGGGTTTGGAAATCGCGGCTGGGGTTTTTCAGATGTGCTTCCATACTTCAAGCGAACCGAGTCCCGAATTGGTGGTGAAGATGCATTTCGTGGCCGGAATGGCGAACTTTTTGTCAGTGATACCGACTGGCGACATCCGATTTGTGAGGCCTTTTTGGCGGGTGCTATGGATATCGGGGTTCCCCATAACCTTGACTACAATGGGTCATCGCAGGCCGGTGTCGGGTACATGCAACGTATGATTCATCGCGGGCGGAGGTGGAGCGCGGCGCGAGCATTTCTGAGACCAGTAGAAAATAAAAAAACACTTGACATCAGGACGCGCGCATACGTCACTTCTGTGATTTTCGAGGGGACTAAGGCGACCGGTATTCGTTATCGACATGGGGATAGGCAGGGCAATGTTGGTGTGGTTTTTGCTCGCCGAGAGGTTATCCTGGCGGCGGGTGCCATCAATACGCCGAGGCTCCTCCAAGTTTCCGGGGTAGGGCCGCCGGGGTTACTCAGTGAACTGGGCGTGCCGGTGGTAAAAGCTCTCGATGGCGTTGGGGAGAATTTTCGCGATCATTATTGTGCTCGCCTTGTGGTTGCAGTAAAAGATATTTTAACCATCAACGAAAAATCGAAGGGTCCCCGGCTTGCAATCGAGCTTGCACGATGGCTTTTCGGGCTTCCGAGCATATTGTCTCTTAGTCCATCGGTACTCCATCTCTTCTGGAAGTCCAACGAGCAACTTGCTATTCCGGACTTGCAGGGGGTCTTTAGCCCGGCAAGCTATAAGGAGGGTTTGGTTGGTGTTCTAGCAGATTATCCGGGCATGACTTTAGGTTTTTACCAGCAACGTCCTAAGAGTGTTGGTTATGTGCGGGCGCGATCGGCCGACCCATTTGATGAGCCATTAATTCAACCGAATTATCTGGCTGAAGAAGAAGATCGACGCGCTCTTATAGGCGGACTTCGCCTGGGTCGACGCATCTTGAGCGGGCCTGAGCTTGGGGGGTACAACAATGGAGAGAAATTACCAGGCATAGGTCTACAGTCGGATGATGAGTTACTCGATTACGCGCGACGCTATGGCAGTACGGTTTACCATTTTGCCGGGACCTGTCGAATGGGTTCTTCGAGCGATCGGGCAGCTGTAGTTGATGATCAGTTGCGAGTCCACGGGATGCAGAATCTGCGAATAGTGGACGCCTCTATCATGCCTGACCTGACTTCGGGAAATACGTGTGCGCCGGTTTTAATGATTGCCGAGAAGGCGGCCGACATGATTTTGGGTTGCTCACCGCATCCACGATAATACCGGGGTTGATGCACTTAGTTTTCCGCTCAGACTCCGCTGGAAACTTGATAGGCGCTGCACATCCCTGGCAGCAGTGAAATTTTTGCCTGACCGACTCAGGTATTTTTGGGGTGGGCGGGCTCGTCGAGGACGCCTTGGTATATAAGTGATGAAAGGTGTCTGCGAAAATGGTGACGCAATTTATAGCCGAATATGTGTCGGATGTTAAATACGCCGATCTTCCTGAAAGCGTCAGGCATGAAGGGGTGCGAGCTTTTCTGAACTGGCTGGGCTGCGCTCTGGGCGGGCACCGTCACGGCAGCGTCGACGTTGCTGCCCGTGCGCTTGCGCCATTTTCGGGGCCACCGCAGGCGACCGTTTTGGGACGTGGGGCACGCTATGACATATTGCTTGCGAGTTGTCTGAATTGTCTCAGTTCAAGCGTTAACACCTATGATGACACCCATGCCGAGGCGATGGTGCATCCGACTGGCCCCGTCGCCGCTGCGATTCTTGCCATCGCAGAGTGGCAAAAGATTTCTGGTCCGGATTTTATTGTGGCCTTGTGCCTTGGAATCGAAATGGAGTGTCGCCTTAGCAAAGCAGTTTCAGTCGCACCCGCATGCGGGTCCATAGCCTGGTCTCAAACAGGCATTGCCGGGGGATTTGGTGCTGCGATCGCCGTGGGTAAATTACTGGGTCTTAATAAAAAGCAGTTGACTTGGGCGATGGGCACTGCCCTCTCACAAGCCGCGGGTTTCCGCGCTATGCATGGCAGCATGAATCTCCACATGATGCACGCACGGACCGCGCCGTCTGGAATTCAGTCGGCTCTGCTAGCTCGTGGCGGGTTCACTAGCTCGGAGGCTGCCATCGACGGGAAATTCGGGTTTGCTTCCGTATTTTCGGAGCGTCCAAATATTGACGCCCTCACTAAAGATCTAGGGAGTATATTTGAGTTATCAGCGAACACCTACAAACCCTACCCTTGCGGCATCGTCATCCACCCGATAATCGACGCCTGTCTGCAGTTGAGATCTAAGCTTACCCAGATGGCTGACCCCATTGTGCAGGTGCAAATTAAGGCCTACCGGGAGGTGCTGACTTTGACTTATCGGAAGCAACCCAAAGATGCACTCGAAGCACAGGTGAGTGTTTATTATTGGGCGGCTGTGGCTCTATTGAAAGGTCGTGCCGGTCTTGCGGAGCTGGGTGCCGAATTTTTAACGGATGCTAGTATTGCCGCGTTGCAAGAGCGCATTCAGGTTGAGACCGATGCTAGTATGGCGATCGACCAGGCTGAAGTCACAGTCACTGCAGCGAGTGGACAAATTTTCGATATCAGGGTCCAGCATTGTGAAGGGAGTCTGGAGTCTCCGATGACCGACGAGCAACTCGAGGGGAAGTTCAGGATGCAGTCACTCGCGGCAGTCGGACCTGCGGCGCTTGATAGGTTGGTAAATGACTGCTGGAGGCTAGAGGAACTCTCTGATGTCACCCACGTTATTCGCGGGCTCGACTGAGCCTACAGGGCTGGGCTGAGAATTGTTGCGAACAAGGGGCGCCCTTTGCGATTGGCGGCCGCAGTTCGGAGGGTTGGGTTCAAGTTGACTTATCGATACCTGTGTCGGATATTGCACGGTGATTGTTTGAGCCGTGCTTGAGAATCGGGTTTTCTGAGGCTAGTGGCCTACTGCCATTAGGCCGCCGCGCGCGGTGGCAGATGGATGGCTGCGCCGTTGTACGCGTCATGGGCGGCCTCCATCAGGGCTTCGGTGAGTGTGGGATGGGCATGGATGGTTTCCATGAGGGCAGGCAGGGTCAGCTCCATTTGCACCGCCAGCGTGGCTTCGCCCAGCAGGTTGGTGACATCTGCGCCCACCATGGCGACGCCGAGCACCTGGTCGGTGTCGCCGTCGGCCAGAATTTTCACGAAGCCGTCGGTGTCCTCGTTGGCGATCGCCTTGCCGCTGGCGGCAAACGGAAACTTTCCTATCTTCAGGTGCGGGTGTTGCGCGCGTGCCTGGGCTTCGGTCAGGCCCACTGCGGCGATTTCCGGCGTGGTGTAGACCGCCCGTGGAACCGCCCGGGCGGCCATGCTCCAGGGTTGCCCCAGCATGTGCGCCACCGCGCATTCCGCCTCCGCCGCTGCCTTGTGGGCCAGCAGCAGACCGCCGCGCACATCGCCCACGGCATACACATGCGCCACGACCGTTCGGCAGTGCTCGTCGGTGACGATCGCGCCGGCATGCACCGTGATGCCGGCCCGCTCCGGTGCGAGTTCTTTCCAGCGGGGCCGGCGGCCCACGGCGACGAGTACGGTGTCGGCAGTGACCTCGCGCTCCCCGGCGGGCGTGGAACAACGCACGCTCAGCGCACCGTCCACCTGCCGGATGCCCAGCACGGTAGCGCTGGTTAGGATGTCCACGCCCTGTCTCGCCAGTTTGCGCTGCAGGACGATCGTGACATCGGCGTCCTCCTCGGACACCAGGCGTTCCATCTTCTCGACCACTGTGACCTGCGCGCGCAGGTCGCTGAAGATCTGTGCGAACTCGGCTCCGATCACGCCACCACCGACGATCAGCACGCGACCGGGCAGGGCCGTCAGCGCCAGCGCCCCTTCGCTGGTCACCACGCCGCGCAGTTCCACGCCGGGGATCGGGGGCACGATGGGCTCGGAACCACTGGCGATGACGATCAGGTCGGCCGTCAGCAACACCCCGGTCTCACGCACGCGCAGCGTCCTGGCGTCGAGAAATTCGGCGCTGCCCTGCACCAGGGTGATCCGGTTGCGCTTGACCAGGGTGGCGACGCCGCGCACCAGCTTCTGGACGGCTTCGTTCTTCTTGCGCATCACCACGCCAAAATCGGCTTTCAGCGCCTGCGGGTCGACCCCGAAGTGGCCCAGCGTAGCCAACTCGCGGAACTGGTGGGACTGGTGCAGCAGGCTCTTGGTAGGGATACAGCCGAGGTTGAGGCAGGTGCCGCCAAGGGCGCCGGCCTCGACCAGCGTTACGCTGAGGCCTTCTCGTGCGGCGCGAATCGCCGCGGTGTAACCGCCGATGCCGCCACCGATGACCACTAGGTGCCTGGACGCGGGTGTGCTGCTCATGGTGTCAACTCACATTCGCCGTCGATGACGCGCTCGTCACGCTGGTTCAGGCAGACGAAGCCGATTTCGATCAAGCGGCGCCCCTCGAGTTGGCGCTCGCTGCGGACGCTGGCTTCAGAGCGAATCACATCGCCGGGACGCGACGGTGCACGGTAGCGTAGCCGAATCGCCGTATCGGGCGGCAGGGCCTCCGAGTTGCGCCAGCGCATGATGGACTGGAACACCGGCTCCATGGGAATGCAGCCATGGGCAATCGTGCCGCCGAAGGCCGATGCCGCCGCGACCTGGGCGTCGACATGGATCGGGTTGAAGTCGCCCGAGATCGCCGCATACACATCGATCATGTCCTGTGTGATGCGGATCTCGCAGGCCGGCAGGGTGTCGCCTATGCGGATGGGGGGCAGTGGCTGGGTCATGGGACGATGGCGGTGAAACTGACCGAGCACACCAGTGCGCCGGCCTGGTTGTGGGTGCGCATCTCGTACTTCATGAACCGGCGGTGCTTGCGCTCGAAGGTCTCGACGATGCGAAACTGCGTCAGCAAGTCGTCGCCCACGCGGGCCGGCACGCCGAATACGTCCTCGTCGCCCATGCGGATGGCGCCCGGTGGAAAGATCGCGTTCTCCCAGCCCAGGCGCAAACCATAGGTCAGTCCCATGCTCGGCGGTGTCACGGGCTGCTGGCCGGCCGGCGTCGCCGGGTAACCCATCAGTTGTCGGAAGCGTTCGACATCGGCCGCAGTGACGGCGCAGCGGCCTTCGCACAGCACCTGGCCCAGGCGTGCGGTTTCAAATGAGAAATCCGGGTTCACCGGGTCTACCGCAGCCGGGCCAGCAGCAGTGCCGGTTGTTCCAGCAGCGCTTTGAAGCGGGAGCGGAACTCGCCGGCCATGGCGCCGTCGATCAGGCAGTGGTCGAAGGTCAGGCTGATGGACATCATGGGCCGGATGACGATCTGCTTGTCGCGCACCACCGCTTCGTCGCGGATCTGACCGATGCCCAGCAGTGCGGACTGCGGCGCGTTCAGGATCGGGGTTTCGAAGTCGCCGCCGTAGCTGCCGAAATTACTCAGCGTGAAAGTGCCGCCATCGACATCGGCGCGGGTCAGCTTGCCGCTGCGTGCTTTATCGATTAGCGCCAGCCGGGCGTGCGATAGTTCCACCAGGCTCAGTTGGTCCACATGGCGGATCACCGGCACGATCAGTCCGCCGTTGACCGACACGGCCAGGCCGATGTGGACGGCGTTCCAACTCACGATGTCGTCACCCTCGATCCAGGCGCTCATCTCGGGCATGGCGGCCAGCACCGTGGCGGCGGCTTTTAGCACCAGGTCGGTGTAGGTGATGCGCACACCCAGCGTGTCGGTGGCGTCGACCAGCGTTTCGCGCAGCCGAGTGACCTCGGCCATGTCGACGCGACCGAAACCGGTCATCTGCGCCTTGGTCGCCAGACTCTGCATCATGCGCTTGGCAATCGCCTTGCGCATGGCGGTCATCGGGCGGCGCGTCAGGGTGCCTGGGGCTTGCGCCGCCGTGGCCGCGGACACGGACACGGGCACCGTTGCCGGGGCGGTCTGCGCCGGCGGCACGGTCTGCGCGGTCGACGCTGGCGCGGCCTCGATGTCCCGCTTCAGGATGACCCCCCCAGGGCCGGAACCCGCTACGGTGGCCAGATCGAGGTTCCGTGTCATGGCCAGTCGCCGCGCGACCGGCGAGACCATCAGGCGTCGGCCCGAGGCGTCCTTGCCGGCTTCGACCCGGGCCGGATGTGCTGCCGCCGCTAGGGCGGTGGTCGCCGCGGCGGATGTTGCCCCCGGCGCGCCAGCGGACGTGGCAGCCGCCTCGGGCCTGGTGGCGGCCCGTGCCGCCTCGGCGCTGGCGTGCAGATGCCCGGCCAGGTCGCCTACCAGCAGCTTGGCGCCGACCGGCGCCACG
>Ga0214919_10001667_pt1 | contig 35889 bp, 42 predicted proteins | sample LL1503_MetaG_FD_177994 | JGI IMG/M metagenome (GOLD analysis project Ga0214919, IMG submission 177994) | Freshwater microbial communities from Lake Lanier, Atlanta, Georgia, United States - LL-1503 | ecosystem: Environmental > Aquatic > Freshwater > Lake | place: USA: Georgia | collected...
TTAAGTCTCCTTAAACCTCCTTGAACCCTTTTAATTATCATTAACCCTTTTCATTCTCTTCAACCCTCTTAAACTCCCTTAATTCTCTTTAACCCCCTTAAACCCCCTTAAATCCCCAACAAACCCTTATCGATTTCTCTTTAATTCTCTTAACCCCCCTTAAACCCCCATTGAATCTCTTTAACCCCCTTAAACCCCCTTAAATCTCTCCAACCCCCTTAAATCTCTTTGACCCTTAAACTCTCTTAAATCTCTTTATCACCCTTAAACCCCCTTGAACCCCTGCACAGTTAACCCATTAAACCCAAAACAGTCTTTCACCCCCTTTAACCTCCCACAAAAAAAACCTTGAAATCGCCAACCCTGCAGTGCGATAAATGGCTCAGCAGACACTCTGGATTTACTTTGAGGGCGCTCCATCCCGAAAATAAAGCCATAGCAGTCGTCGATCCTTGTGAAGAGGGGCCGTTCTTTATGCGCCCCAATAAATTATGCAAAATGAACACATAGTTCTAAAACGCATATATCGATCATTTTTGAGATTCCTTGTAAAAACCCCGATCCTTTTTTCTGTTTCTGGATTACATTCATCCCCCAATTTCAAAAAATAGTGGTAGTTTTTTGCCACCGAAGCGCTGTCTGAAGCACGTTCAGATGCCTTCTAGGTTCCCGATAACGTATAATAAAGAGACCGCGCCACTTTTTAGTCTGCGCATTCCCTACTCAAGATGGCCGCGGTAGAGGCCGCTGTTGCGCACTGCCTGCGCAATGGGGACGGCTTCTTGAAGCTCGGCGGCCTATGGCTGGAGAGCCGCGTGGCACACAGCAACCTCAGCAGCCTGCTCACGGGGTTTCTGGTACAGCACGAGGCCCTGGCCCCGCAGGTCGCGCACGTGAAAACCGGCCGGCGCCAAGACCGAGGGATGTTTGCCACGGAAGCGGTGGCCAAGCAACTGGCGCAGCTCATCCCGCCGGAGAGGCTGTGGCGCGAGACCCATGACGTCCTGGACGTGGCCTCCGAGGCCGCTTCCGGCAGCGAAGCCGAAGAGATGCAGCCGCGTCCCGACATCGGCGCGCAGCTCTCAGCGCTCCTCGGTCACGCCGTGGACTTTCGTCTGCGCACGACTCCTGCGGGCGAGGTGTCCCTGATCGACATCACCATGATCTTCACAGGCTTGGACAATAATTGTGCGTCCGAGGCAATCAGGAACGTCACCCTGGTATGGCCTGACGTTCAAGCCAAAACCCGGACTTACAAATTCCCAGGCCGAGGCCAGAGAAGCACGCCCGTGGCGCCCCTGGCTACTGCGCTTGAGTTCTCCTTCCTACTGCCAGGCCGCGCGGCAGCCCGGACGCGGCGCCAGGCTGCGGTGCTCATGGTCCGCTACATCGGCGGAGACTGCGCCCTGGTGGGGGAGGTCTATGCCAACCGTCGCGCGCAGGCTGCCCTGGCGGCCACGCCCGAGGAGCAGCGCACGCCGCAGCAGCAGGCTGCAAGGCTGTGCGGCGAAGCCGTCGAGGCGCAGACGCAAACGGCCGTGGCGGAGGCTGCAATGTTCATACCCTGCAAGCCGCTGGTGATCCAGGACGACGAGTCCGTGGGCTTGCCCGGCGGCGATCACCTCTACGCGGCCGCGCGCCAGGGCGAGAACCTCATCAAGATCGGCGTGTCCAAGGACGTGCTGCAGCGCGTCGGGCAGCTGGCGCAGCAGTTCGGGGGGCAGTCTGGCCCAACGAGGCCGTGCTGGAAAGCATGGTGCTCGAACTCCTGAAGCCGGCCAAGGCGAGCGTGGGCAGCTCCCGCGAGCATTTCAACGCCACCGCCAGCTTCGAGCAGATCTGCCAGATCGTGGTCGCCGCGCGCAACCTCTACAGGATGAAAATGGAGCTGGAGGCCGCGGGCAGCAAGCGCAAGCGGGAGGAGAGCGAGTTCCAGGAGGGCCTGGCGGACCGGGCCGTTCAGAGGAAGCGCGACGAGATGCAGATCAAGCGAGAGGAGATGCAGATCAAGCGCGAAGAGATGAACACGTGCCTGCTTCACGACCTGGTCAAGCGGGGGGACGATGACGCGAAGAGGACCTTCCTGGCGACCCTGACTGCCGCGCCGGCGTGAGCGACGTCTCTTTTTCTCCAACGGCTCTGTGCAGCAGCTCGGTCGAAAATGGCATATGTACATCCTGAATTAGTGCACTCCTGTAATGTCAGGAGTCTCTTCGATGCCTCTCCAGGGGTGGACAATCCAGGTTCGCAGATACTCCGGTCAATCTCATCACCTCAGCCACCGCCGTTGCTGCTGAGATCGAAAACCACTCGACGCCAGCGCCCCTGGATGATCGCTGCGCAGCCAGGGCTACGTGCACATCAGTCTCCCGATGGCCGCATCCCGGGAAAGTGGCAACGATCTTCACGTAGAAATCTTGCGACGCCTCGAGTCCACGCTGTCGCTTCTTTGGAATTCTGGCGCGGCCTATCTTGACGCGCGTGTCGTCTACGACGAAACCTTGTGGAGTGTATTCGGCATACTGCATCACATACAGGTCGTCTCTTGCTGGCGCGTCTTCAGCGCTGGGCCGCCTCCAGCGAACAAGCACGCTCTGCGACTCTACGGCCCTCCCGAACGAGCGCATCATGGTCTGCTGGGCCGTGGGCTCGGTCTCAACCGCCAGAGCTTCTTGGACTCGGCGATTCTGCAAAATCCTGTCAACCATTGACTCGTCTCCTCCCAGGCAGCGCACCATCAGGACGGCCGCTCCCTTGCGAACCAGCGCGGAATTTTTGCCCGGCAACATGAAGGCGAATTCCAAGGCCACTACCGCGGGCGCCACGTGCGTGTCCCTCTGGCCTCGTCCAGGAAAGTGAAATTGTTTGAGGTATGGAATGAATTCGGGATATTGCGCTAGGAGATTTCGCACGCTTGCAGAAGCGTGAATACTGTCTGAGCCGGTGAAGATCATGGCCACGTCTATCAGGGCCAGCTCTCCGTCGGGCGTGATGCGCAGCTGATGTATCGGTCTCTGCAGAAGGTTCCCCAACTCCGCGAACAGAAAACTGTCGCCCGGAGTCTCGATAGCTTGGTTCGCAGGTTGAGCCGAGGGCGCAGACTCCGTGGGCTCCTCGAGGATACTGTCTGTCGCGCCGACGAAACCTTGATCCGAGCCTGAACTCTCTCCCACCTGCATGCTCTCGCGCCACAAGTGATGGACGGGGATGCACTCCGCGAGCTGCTTTGCCACTTCTTCAGTAGCGAAGAACCCCCGGTCCTCCCGCTTGCCCGTTTTCACAAGCACCACTTGGTGTGAAAGGGCTTCGTTGCGTTTCAGCAAACTTGAAAGCATGGTACTGAGGTTGCTATGAGCCGCGTGGCTCTTCAGCCAGAGTCCACCCAGCTTGAGAAGCCCATTTCCATTGCGTTCACAGTGCGCGACGGCCGCGACTATCTCGCCCATGGTGGAGCGTGCCTATCTCTAACTTTCCCACACGTTCGAGCCAATATACACGGGAACGCCATCAGACGCTAACAGAGCGTCTGAAAAGTCGGCAGCGTTATTCATAACATTCTATAACGAACTTCAGGTTCCCAGGCCGAGGCCAACGGGAGACGCTCGTGGCGTCCCTGGCTATCGCCATCGAGTTCTCCTTCCTACTGCCGGGCCGCGCGGCAGCCCAGACGCGGCGCCAGGCTGCGGTGCTCATGGTCCGCTACATCGGCGGAGACTGCACCATGGTGCAGGAGATCTATGCCAACCGCCACGCGCAGGCTGCCCTGGCGGCCACGCCCGAGGAGCAGCGCACGCCGCAGCAGCAGGCTGTGCGGCTGTGCGGCGAAGCCGTCGAGGCCGAGACACAAACGGCCACGGCGGAGGCTGCGGTGTTCGTACCCTGCAAGCCGCTGGTGATCCAGGACGAGGAGTCCGTGGGCTTGCCCGGCAGCGATCACCTCTACGCGGCCGTGCGCCAAGGCGAGGACCTCATCAAGATCGGCGTGTCTAAGGACGTGCTGCAGCGCGTGGGGCAGCTGGCGCAGCAGTTTGGGGGGCAGTACCAGCTGGTGGCCGTCTGGCCCAACGAGGCAGTGCTGGAAAGCATGGTGCTCGAACTCCTGAAGCCGGCCAAGGCGAGCGTGGGCAGCTCCCGCGAGCATTTCAACGCCACCGCCAGCTTCGAGCAGATCTGCCAGATCGTGGTCGCCGCGCGCAACCTCTACAAGATGAAAATGGAGCTGGAGGCCGCGGGGAGCAAGCGCAAGCGGGAGGAGAGCGAATTCCAGGAGGGCCTGGCGGACCGGGCCGTTCAGAGGAAGCGCGACGAGATGCAGATCAAGCGAGAAGAGATAAACACCTGCCTGCTTCACGACCTGGTCAAACAGGGAGATGAGGAAGCGAAGAGGACCTTCCTGACGACACTGACTGCTGCGCGGGCATGATGTGCATTAAAGGGCCTCCTTTTAAACCTTCGTTTCCCCAAACCAACCCCTTGTTCTCTCTCAAAAGCCCGTACATTCCTACACCATTTTTCTGTTTTGAAGTTTCATCTTAACCTTCCTTAAACTTCTCAAACAAATACAGCTACCGTTTACCATTTCCAGCGAAAACGATAACCAGTATAACGCTAAATACCACAAGAAGACCGATCGCGGTGAAGATGGCAGGGCCAGGACCGGCAGTATCGCCGCCGGCCGCGGGAGCCGGAATAACCGCCGGACTGGGACTTGCGCCAGGCCTTTTGCAAAGAACGCGGGCTGGACAGAATGTGACCTCGAGTTGCGAGAAGTTGGCCCACTCCTCATCCGAAGCCACCAAAGGGAATCCTTCCGGCCCGGTTCCCATTTTGTCCCAGCACTCGAAGTTGGGGCTCCAGTTTGCCGGCAGCCCTCGGGTGTTCCCCACTTGGATGTTCGGATCGAATTCGCGCTGGCTGGCCCCGTCAAGATAATTTTTCCGGGTCGTGGTCGTCCTGGGGGCGCTCACCCATTCGCCCTGTCGAAAAGCGCAGGCGCTGTCGCTGCCATACTTGGCATAAGCATTGAACATGGTCTCATCGACCGCATAGTACGTCGGCAACGTCGCGCCGGCCCCATAAGGCACCGGCCTGTTCTGCAGCACGCACCCCTCACAGGTTGCAGAGGCGGACGTAGGCTGCGCAAACTGGCCATTGGGGCAGTAAGGCCTACAAACGTCCAAGAAGTGCGCAGATTTTTCTTTGCGGCAAGCCTGCTGTGCGGCGCAGGCCTTGGCGCACTCGTCTACGTCGGGCTGTATGCGGGCTCGGGCGAACGGCGCCGTGTCGCCCTGTGTGGTCGGCCGGTCGACGATCTCGTTGCCGTCCCGGTCGAGCAGCGCCACCTCTATGCCCAAATTTGTCATGCCGACCTGAGTCGCAAAATTGATCGCAGGCTTCGCAGCAAAACCCCAACCCTCGGTTTCGTCGCCCGCCGCCACGGCCTTGGACTCGAGGTTCGCACTCAGCTCTACCCACGACAACTCGATCTCGTCCGGCGGAGTCGTAGCTCCGGACCGATAAAACGAGGCTTCGATTCTTTGCCCATATTTCGCGGGCTGTATGGGTTTCACGGGCAAGAAGGGTTCCGTGCCTTTAAAGAGCACCTCGGTCTGGGGCTCCAGGCGGCCGATTTCTAGCTGCCCTCCGGGGTTGCTCATGCCCGTCAGAAATACGGGGCTCTCGCAGTTGTTGGCGATCTTTATCGTGTCGAAGCCGATGGTCATTTATCGTCGGGCCCGCGGCGGCAGGTGCCTCGGCGCGTTCCGCCGGCGCCCGGCATCCTCGCTCCTGCGGCACGCGGCACGGCGCGCTCCGAAATCGCCCTGCAAACGCGTGGACATGCTCGACGTGGCGGCCTGCGACGGGCTCGTGCGAGAGCTCCGCACGCTGCTCGCGACCCGAGCGGACCAGCGGGCCGACGCCATCCTGGCCACGCTGTTCAAGGAGCTCTACGACGACGACGCGCACCGCGGCGCCGCCTGCGGCTTCGTCCACGACCGCGGGCTCCCGGAGCTCTTTCTGGCGGTCCTGGAGCATCTCGTCGACGCCGACGGGGGCGCGTTGCACCTGCAGCGCAGCTGGGATGCGATCGACTCTGCCGCGGGCATCCTCGACAACTACTGCGGCGTAGACCTGGGGGCCGCCGACGTGCGCCTCCTGGACGTGCTGGGGCACGACATGGTCGGCCGCGCCCTGCACGTGCTGCAGCGGTGTCTGGATTTTCAGATGCTGTGGCTGAGCCGCTCCAGCGCCCTGGAGTCGTTGCTGCTCCTCGCGGGCCGCCTGCTCGGCCTCGATGCCTTGGCCGTCGAGCCGGGCGCCGCCGGGCGCCTGCTGCCGGCGCTGCTGCGGCTGCTGCAGCGCACGGCCGACTACAAGGTGTGCGACTACGTCGATGCGCCCTGCATCTTCGTGATCGCCCTGCTGCTGCAGCGCTTCGGCCGCGAGGCGGTGGCGCCCGAGCTGTGCCCGCCGCTCGCGGCGGCGCTGCGCCGCCAGCTGCGCGGGCTGCAGCCGAAGCTGCACGTGCAGCTGGACTGCCTGGTCACGCTCGGCCGGCTCGCCGGCGACGAGGAGCCCGGCCGCGTGGCGCGGGAGCTGCTCGCGGCGCACGGCCGCCTGCTGGCGCCGGAGGCCTGGGAAGTTACCGCGTAGGGCACGCGTACTGGGCCACCTGCCCCGCGGCGTCCAGCCGCAGCACGCAGGCCGGGTATTCGGACACCAGGGCGGGCAGGGTCGTGCCGTTGACGACCATGGAGCACTTGTAGAGAGGCGTGCTCAGCTGCGCCGAGGCCTCGGCGTTCCACTCGCAGCTCGTGCCGATGGGCGGCGCGCTGGCCCGACACCCGAGCACGGCGCTCTGCTGGCTGAAGAGCGGCTCCAGCGTCTCGCACTCGTAGGTGGGGAAGTAGAAGCGCGTGAGTCCTGCCGTGCTCGTCACGGCCATGGCAGGCTTTGCAAACAGCGCCGGCCGCCGCGGCACCCATAGCACAGAACGCCGCCCGGCCGTGTAGGGCAAGAAACCCGGTGGGCATGGCGCTCTACGACGTCGAGCTGTCGACGAACGGCCGCGATGCCACGCTGCACCGCTTGCCGGCCAAGGTCTGCACGCCCGTGGACCTGCGCATGAACGGCGTGCCTTTTTACGCGGGCGTGCTGCACGAGCTGCTGGAGGGCGGCCTGGGCGTCACCAGCTACTTCGCCGAGCCCGACTGCTCCGGCCCCGTCCGGCGGCGCATCTATTGCGCGGCGGCCGAGCCGCTGCTGCCGCTGTGCCGCCGCGCGCCCGCGGCGCCCGAGCCGGCAGCTAGGCCGCTGGCGCAGTCGGCCCGCTGGATGTGACGTGGAAGGGCGCTTGCAGCGCGCGCAGCTCCTGCACGGACCAGCGCTCGGCGGTGCCGTCCGGCAGCACGCGCTGCAGCACGGTGTCCAAGACGCCGGCCTGCAGCTCGGCGAGGGCGATGTCGAGCGGGTCGATGACGTGCGGCGGCGGCGTCAGGCGCGGCGCCGCGCCGCGCGTCAGCTGCATGGCCCGCGCGCCCAGCACGCGCGTCAGCTCGTACTTGCTGAGCGGCACCCGGCAGGTGCGGTCCGGGCCCCTGAGAAAAGACTCATGGGCCTGCTCGCCTGCCTCGGCACCCTCTACGGGTGCCTGCTGGCCTGGCTGCTCGTCGTGATCCTGCGCTACCCCGCTCCCAAGGAGCTCGACGACGTCGACGTCCATGTCGACCGCGTCGAGCCCTCCCCGTTCGCCGCCCTGGGCGACTGCGGCGAGTTTGCGGCCCTATGCTGTTGAGGGCGCGGGCGGCGAGATGTCGAGGTGGGCAGGCGCAGTGCTCGGCCGGCCGGCCTCGTCTTTGCTGGGTTCGCGGGCCGTCTTTTCGAGGATCAGCCGCGTCGCGTGCACGTTGGCTTCGGCCTCCGTCATGCTGCCGCTCTCGACCTCCTGCCGCAGCCGCGCCTGCTGCTTCATCATGGCCAGGTGGCGCGGCGCGCCCTCGTAATCCAGCGCGAGCGCGAAGATCTGCGGGAAGCTCGTCGCGAAGTCGCGCACGTTGGGGTCGGCCTCGCAGAGCCGGCGCCGGGCCTCGGCGACGGGGCAGGCGGGCCCCAGCTCGCGCCGCCGCTCCGCCACGAGCGTCGCGAGCTTGACGGCCGTCGTCGCGTCCGCGCCGCGGGCTTGCGTGTCGTAGACGTATTCTAGCACGTCGACGTTGGGCTCCTGCGCCTTGGCGCGCATGCGCTCGCCGATCCGGCGTTCGGCGCTCTGCATGGCGTTTCTCCAAGGGCCGCAGCGGGCGGGTGCCGCGGCCGACCGCGCTCACAGGGACGAGATGAAGTGCGTGATCAGGGGGATGATGACGATGAAGAGGAGGAAAATGCCCGCCACCAGGAGCAGGCCGTTGCGCCCGAACCAGGAGCTGAACCCGGACAAGAAGTTCGCGCCGGCCTGGACCGTGCCGGCGATGGAGGTGACGAAGTTGTTGGGCGTCCAGCGGTAGGACTTGGCCTTCGGGGGCCCGGTGCTCGGGCAGAGCGTCAGGCCGACCGTGTTGGCGCAGCTCAAGCGCTCGTCCGGCAGGCAACTGCCGCCGCCGACCTTGGGCGTGTCGTTTTTGCGGAGCATGCCCCAGGCCCCCGGCGCATTGGTCTGGATGCCCGCTTGAGTGTCGCAGTTGACGCCCGAAAAGCAGTCGGGCGCCGAGCACCACAGCCCGCCGAAGTTGAGGTCGAACTGGTCGTCGTCTGCGATGTCGTACCACATGCAGTCGAAGCGGTACACGGAGTCGTCGAGGCCGTGCATGCTGCACGACGACAGCGCCTTGAAGAGCCGGTCCAGATAGTTCGCAAACTTAGGCCCCCAGACATTAATTAAAAAGCCCAAAAAGATGGCTTGCAGAATGACTGCCAGGTTCTGCCCGATGACATCTTTTAGAATGATCTTGAGTGCCGTTCCGCAGCCCTCCGCAAACTGCCTGGCGAAGCCGTTCCACGTGCTGGGATCCGCCGTCTTCGCCGCCAAGACCTGCTCCTGGATGGTTTCGACGTCGCCGCTGGACACGTCTATGCCCATCGCTTTCAGCAAGTTGGTGACCTTTCTCAGCGCCGCCTCGTCGTTTCCCATGGCCTTGGCGAAGAGTTCAGGCACCACCCGGCCGATGGCGTTCAGCTTTGCTTGGCCTCGGCCTGACTTGTCAAACTTCTGTATCATCGCCAGCAGGTCCAGGGGCTTGCCATTTGCATCAAAGCACTGGGCGATGTCAGCGTTTTTTATATCTATTTTATCGGTGTCGCCCGCAAACTTTTCCGACACCCAGTCGAGGGAGTCGATCGACGCGCGCGTTGCCGTCATCTTCAAGTCCATGGCTGTCAAATTGGAAAGGTACGCATTCGAGGTTTGTTTCCACTGTTCGCCCAACAATCGTTTGAAGTCTGCGTTGAGCTGCACCTCTTTTCCCTCTGTATCTAGCCATTTTATGGTGTCAACTTGGTCGGCGCCGAGCTTGTAGACCTCCGTCACGGTTTTGTTTGCGACGGTGGGCCTCGCTGCTATCCAGTCTCCACCGCTATTCTTCACGAGCGTGTCGACCGGCGTGCAAACCTGATCAAAACTTGCGCCGCTGTTTTTGGATGCATAGTTCCGGATTTGGTCGGCTAAGACTTTGTTGATGGCAAGCTCCTCCATGAAGGCCTCGGGCGTATCTAATGAGCCCACCTTATAGGATGCCACGTCGGCGCTGGCCCGGTGCGCAGCGGCCAAGCTGTCCTGCGCATGTGGCGCGGAAGTCTCCTCGAAACCGACGTTTTTCCAGGCGTCGTAGGCCGCGTCCGCCGAGGCCTTCAGTCCTTCGCTGGCTCTACTCTCCGCGGCCATAGGATCATCGAACTCCGACATGCTGGTATGCTTTACTACCCCGGCGGCGCACGACCGTGCCGTCCTAACCAAGGAAAGCCCGCGATGGCCGCGCCCGCGCCCGCGCCCGCCTTCACCGGCTGCCCCCCCGACTGGGGCGCCTTCGAAAAATGCGCCGGCAGCCGCATGTTGTACCAGGCGGTGCCCTTCGTTCCGTTCCTGATGCCCGACTGCTACCAGCCGGGGCCTGACGGCAAGTCGCAGCTCTTCGGCGGGGCCGCCTCGCCCATGGATGCGCTGCAGGCCATGCAGATCCAGCTGGAGGGGCAGAACATATTGTGGGCCGAGACGATGGAGAAAATCTCGGAGAAGAACGTGGCGAACCTGGCGAACATCTTCACGCAGATCACGGACGGCACGAAGGGCATGCAGATCGCCATCGACGCGGCCTTCGCGCCGGCGCGCCACCTCGTCGCCTACCTGACGGTGAGCATCTTCTTCCTGGGCGTCTTGGTGGCCGCCGTCGCCTGGGCCGTGTGACTCGTTCAGCCCAGGCCTTCTCGGAGCGCCGCCAGCTTAGAAAGCATGCCGCAGATCGAAGCGCCGTCGGACGGGCAGCCGAACCGCCTGCGCCAGGGCTTCATCGCGCTGGCCGAGGCGCTGCTGCAGTCCATCGCCGAGGTCTTCCCGGAGTGCGACTCGACGGCGACGGCGCACCGCCTCTTCTGCGCGCTCGTGAAGGGCGACGCGGCGCAGGAGGACGAGTTCATCCGCTGCTGCGCGCAGCAGCTGAAGCAGCATGCGGCCGAGCTGAAGGAGCGGCGCGAGGAGGCGCTCTTCGCGGTGGCCGACGCCATGACGATGCTGCGGGACCTGGACCTGCGGACCAAGTGGGCGGACCCGGGCTTCACGGCCGAGTCCAAGGAGCACCTCTGGCAGTATCTCTCGGCGCTGAAGACCTACGCCGAGCTCTACTGCGCGGTGCCCACGGGCATCATGGGCAAGATCGAGCACGTGGCGGGCGACATCGGCGAGCGCCTGCGCAGCGGCAACCTCAACCTGGCCAGCATGGACATCGCCAGCATCGGCACCGACCTCCTGGGCCAGCTCTCGCCGGAGGAGCTCCAGAAGTTCGAGAGCAACCTGCCGTCGATCTACGACTGCATCTCGGACGTGGCCAGCTCCGTGGCCGCGCAGGCCGGCGGCCCGGCCAACCTCGACATAGCCGAGCTCATGAAGACGGTGGTGGACAACCCGGGCGGCCTCGACGTGGCCGCCGTGCTGCAGCGCGTCGGCTCCGTCCTGGCGCCCGGCGCCGCCGGCCGCGGCGCCCAGCCCGGCGCCGACCAGATGCTGCACATGATGCAGAGCATGGCGCCCATGCTGCAGCAGCTGCAGGGCGCCGGCCGCGACGGCCCGCTGCCGGCCGACTTCGCCAAGTTCTCGCCGGAGCTCCTGCAGACGGCCATGGCCACGCTGCGCGGCAACCTGGCGGCGGCCGCGCCGCCGGGCGCGCCGGCGCTGGAGGACGCCGACGCCGCGCCGGGGTACGCGCCGACCCGCACGCGCCGGCGCGCGCGCCGCTGAGCGGCGCGCCGCCGAGGCCCGCGAGCCGCCGGCTCGCGCCAGCATACAAAAGAACACTGCCCGGCAGCATGGACGCAGCCGACGACGCCCGCCGCTGGGCGCAGCTCGTCTTCGCCGACACCTCCGCGGCGAAGGCCGTGGAGGCCAAGAGCGGCGTGCGCATGAAGATGTACGTGCCGAAGCAGCGGGCGGCGCCCGGCGGCGCGCCCAAGACGCTCGGGGGCTTCATGGCGCTGCCCCTGCGGGCCGTGCACATGGGCGGCGGCACGCAGCGCTACGACACGAGCCAGTTCCTCGACCCGCGGGCCAACGGCTCGGGCGTGACGGTGGTCTTCGACACCGGCTCGCAGGGCTTCTTCATCATCGACACCACGCGCGGCAAGGACGGCCGCGGCCTGCTCGCGACGCTGCCCGGGGGCTACGGCGGCAACAGCGGCGCCTACGAGCTCGAGCTCGGCGACCCCGACGGGCCGACCTTCACGGTCTCCATCCCCGAGCAGTGGCGCGACTACGTGGGCGCGCCGAGCCTCATCACGCAGCCCGCGGACCCGGCGCCGAACACCGACAGCCAGACCATCATCCTCGGCAACTGCTGGCTGCAGGCCGTCGCGCTGACCTTCGACCTGCCCGCCATGCAGGCCGTGCTCAGCCACCTCGACAAAGACGGCAACCGCGTGAGCGCCTACGCGGGCCCGAAGTCGTCCGTGACGCCCCCGCTCGCGCGCGGCGTGGCGCCGTACCGCCTCGACCAGCCGCGGTCGTCGCCCTTCCGCGACGGGAGCTACCTGGGCCCCGAGCTGGAGGCGACGTCCCTGGCGCGCGTGGCGCCGCCGGAGGCCAGCAGACCCAAGGCCAGCGACGTGACGCTGGACCTGCGGATCATGGCCTTCTCGTCGTTCGGCCGGAAGCAGAAGGGCGGCACGCAGCTCATCGCCAGCGAGGTCCGGGGCACGCGCGACCAGGTGATGTTCACGCTCGACGCCGACGTGCAGCTGGCCGACGGGCGCGTCACGCGCGTCAGCAAGATCGTCGACACCGGCTCCGGCGTCAACCTGCTGCTGGACACCGACTTCGCGCCCGAGACGGACCTGCTCGGTGCCAGCAACGGCGCGGAGTACTGCCAGAACGGCGGCACGGTGGCGCAGGTCTTCTCGGGCGCGGCGGCGCTGGGCGCGGCCCCGAACGCGCGCTGCGGGCCCTGCGCCGACGACCTGAAAGGGGCCCACCAGTCCGGGGGCGGCTTCTGCAACGACTTCTGCTGCACGCCCGAAAACATCTCCTGCAGCACGCAGCTCCCGTGCGCCGTGTCCTTCTGCACCGGCGTGCTGGCCTACAAGCCGGCCATGGCCAAGCTCAAGCTGGCCTCGGAGAACGGCACGGAGCTGCTGCAAAGCCTGGCGAGCTTCGCCGGCAACGCCTCGGCCGCGTGCACGCCCGCCCCCACGATCGGCATCTGGGGCTTTTGGTTCTGGGACAGCGCCCCCAAGAACCCCGACGCCCCCAGCGGCACGGTCACGCGCGCCACGGCGCTGCCCTACTACGTCCTGGCGCAGCTGGGCCAGCTCCGCCAAGACCTCGAGAACTACACGCTCAAGTTCTGGCGCTCCGACCTGGGGCAGGGCAGCGGTGCCGTGGCCGTGGGCCGCCCGCCGCTGGCCAAGATCCCGGGGCCGAACGGCCCGGTCTGGCAGCCCACGGCGCCCGGCGCGCCGGCCCCGGCCGGCCGGCCCCCGGCCGCCAAGCCGCCGGCCTTTGCCCCGGGCGCCCCGGCCTTTGCCCCGGGCGCCCCGGCCTTCCCGCCGGCCGCGCCGGCCTTCCCGCCGGCCGCCCCGGCCTTCCCACCAGCCGCGCCGGCCTTCTCCCCGGCCGCACCGGCCTTCCCGCCGGCCTTCCCGCCGGCCACGCCCGGCCCCGCCCCGACCGGTCCCGGCACGCCCTATGATCCGACGAACATCGGGCGCGAAGCGACCTACAGCCGCAACGCCGAGAACGGCGTGCAGCAAGTGGTGGTCATCGAGAAAGGCGCCTTTCCCGGCTGCGAGCAGCCGGGCGCCGACGACGCCCGCGCCCGGACGCCGCGGCTCGCGCAGAGCGCCGCGCCGCCGGGTCCGGCCGAGAACGTCGTGCGCCCCCTGCTGCTCGCGTTGCTCGCCCTGCTAGGGGTCTTCCTGCTCCTGCTCGTCGTCTGGCTGCTGCGCGGCCGCGCGCCCGCGAGCGACGTCCAGGCCATCTTCCTCGACGGCAGCGACGTGCTGTCATAGATACTTGAAAATCGCGTCGCGCTTCTCCTTGCTGCGCAGCAGCAGGTACACGAAAAACATGACGCCCACGGCCTGCGCGATGCCCGTGACGAGCAGCGTGCGCTTGTAGGAGGTCGTCGCCTTCAGCGCCGTCTGGGAGAGCGAGCCGAGGCGCGAGCCGTAGTCTTCCAGGAAGGTGGACGTGTTGTCCGTGATCTGGCCGAGCGCGACGGCGTTCGAGAGCTGCGCCGTCGAGGCCGCCAGCAGGCCCTGCAGCTGCTCGACGAGCTGGCAGGAAGCGTTGAACTGCTGGCGCATCTCTTGCTCCGCCGCCTTGCTGCTTACCAGCGAGGCCGCAGAAGACAAGGCCGCGCAAATGAGGAGCCCTACGACGAACGCCATGAGGGCCCCCGGGTGTTTACTCAGGCGGGCGGCCCCGGGCGTGCTTGCCCGCCCCGTCTCGGTCCTGGAACGAGCCGCGCCCGCGGCAGTAGCAAGGAAAGCATGCACTGCAACGTGGCGGCGGGCCAGCAGAAGGCCGCCGACATGGCCCTCTCGGTGTCGGAGCAGCAGCTGCAGCGCATCAAGCAGCAGGGCTGCGCCACGACGCAGCAGGACCGGAACATCATGCGGCTGCCCGACCTGAAGGCCCTGCACTACCCGGCCCTGGCCGACCCCCTGCCGGAGCTCGAGTACAACGTCAACAACCGCTTCACGGCGGCGCTCCAGAGCGACGGCTTCGTGCACCCCTTCGTCGACGAGCCGACCTCGCAGACGGTGCAGCCGCGCCCGACGGTGCCGGGCACGACCATGAGCGGCGTCGGCGACCTGGCAGCCATCGCGGGCGCGTACCTGGGCAACGAGGAGCTCCAGACGCAGTCCCTGTACCAGCGCATCGCCGACGGCATTCGGGGCGGCCCGGCCCGCACGAGCGAGAGCCAGCCGACGCGCCAGGGCTTCGTGCAAGACTACGCGGCCGAGCAGCGCGGCCTTACGGCGCCGCCCAACCTGCCCATCTTCAGCGAGGCCCAGGTGACGCGGCAGATGCTCTACGGGAATGCCGCCACGGCGAAGCTCCAGCGCGGCTTCCCGGCGCGCTGCCGGCACATGTGCCGGGGGACGCTCTACGACCTCATGCATTACGACGCCATCACGGCCGAGGCGCTCGCCGCCGAGGGCTGCAGCTCGAAGCTCGGCTTCATCGCCACGCGCGACGGCCGGCTGCCCTACCTGCTCTTCGTGACCACGCTCTTCGTGTTCGTGCTCGTCGTCGCGCTCGCCGTGCTGCGCCGCTGAGGTCTGAGCCTTTGAGCGCGCGCGCCCCCTCACCCCTACATAAAGCGAGCGCCTGCAACGATGCCGGGCGGCGGGCACGGCGGCGGGCACGGCGGCGGGCACGGCGGCTACGGCCGCGGCGGCGGCTACGGCCAGGCCTACACCGTCGTGGTGTCCGACCAGAGCAACTTCGAGTCGCCGGTGCTGCCCGTGTTGACGTACGAGGACGGCGTGCAGCCCAACTTCATCAATTGCCTGACGGCGCACATGCACTACTGCCACAAGAAGTTCAGCGGCGAGAGCATGAACGCCTGCATGTACGGCGTGCTGCTCAAGAACGACCTGCTGCCCGGGGGCGTGGCCGGCGGCGTCACCGACGTCGGCGGCGGCTTCATGGCCGCCATGGCGCTGGACACCTGCTCGAGCATCTCGCAGACGTCCGATCTCATACCCCGCTCTACCTGACCCGGCGGCAGGCTGACAAACAAAGTATGCGGCTCTGGCTGGGCTACCTGGTCGTGGGCCTCATCATCTTGGGCGGGTCGTACGCCTTCCGGGCCGAGCGGCTCGAGACGCAGCACGGCTGGCTGCGCGGGGCCTGCCAGCGGCGCGTCGACCGGGCCTTCGCCGCCTGCCGGCTCGTGGCCGGGCGGGAGACCGCCCCCGTCGCCTGCGCGGAGGCGCTCCTCGACCTCGAGCTGCTCGAGGACAACGCCCCCATCTGGCGCGGCCAGTGGCTGGGCGCCCTGACCGTGGCGTTGACGTTGGCCGCGCTCTTGCCGCTGCTGCGGGAGTCGCCCGCGGGGCTGGGGATCTGCGCCTTCGCGGTGGCGTTTCTCGCGCAGCGCATCGTGCAGTGCCACGAGCGGAGTCACGTTCGGAAGGCGCCCCGCGGCGCGCGCCTGCGCCTCATCCGCGGCCTGGCGGGCTCGTCGAGCGACACCACCGACAGCCACTACTGAAAGCCCGAGTAGTGCATGCCGCCGACCGGGGCGCCGCCGTAGAATTTGACCTCCGAGGGCTGCGCCGCCTTCGGCAGACCGGGCTGAGGCTTGCTCTTCGTGGCGTCGTCGGGAAGCGGCGTCACCACCGTCGCGGGCGTGCCGGCCGGCGTGCCGGCCGGCGTGCCGGCCGGCGTGCCGGCCGGCGCGGGCACCGGGATGCTCAGCGCGCGCTCGATCAAGTGCTGGCCCGCGCTGATGTCCTGCAGGTCGTTCTTGACGGAGGCCAGCTGCTTCCGGAGCTCGCCGTCGGACGAGGCCGAGTCCAGGCGCAGCGTGGCGCCGGGCGTCAAGTTCAGCATGATCTCCTGGCCGGCGCGCGGCGCAGGCTTCGGCGCCGGCGCGTTGCTGCCGCCGGCGCGGATGGCGCGGATCAGGAAGACGATGCCGACGATCACGAGGACGACGACGACCGTAATGATGATGGCTTTCTTGCGGTACCGCATCGAGGCTGCGGCGTCGCGCCCGAGCTGCGGCACGGCCGCCGGCGCGCCCGGCCAGGGGCCACCCACCTGTGGCGTGTTCAGACTCGAGTCGGGCAGCGGCAGGCCGGTCGCGGGGTCGTAGGCCGGCAGGCCGTAGGGCGGGTAAGGCGGCGCGAGGGGCGCCGAGTACGGCACGGGCGCGTAGGGCGCCGAGTACGGCGGCGCCGAGGGCGCCGAGTACGGCGGCGCCGAGGGCGGCGCGTAGGGCGCCGGGCCCGCGGCCGCCAGCGGCATGGCGGCCATGCTGGCGTCCGGCACCGGCATGAAGGACGCCGGCGCCGGGCTGGGCACGACGGGCGGACTCGGCGCGCTCGAGAACGTCATGCTGCCCGGCGCCGCCGGCGCGAGGCTCGTGGGCATCGACGTGTAGGCCGACTGCATGCCGGCGCCGGCATCGACGATGCCGCGGGCCTGATCGAAGCGGACCTGCGCGCTCATGGGCTCTTTGCTACTTAACGGCACACTTTCGGAGAGACGCGCTCCTCGGATGGCTCGCGCGGGCCGCCGCCGCTCGCCTCCGCGGCCGCGCTCGGGAGCGTGGGCTGGTCCAGGATGTCCCAGGCCCGCTCGAGCGTGCAGACGACGTAGGCCTCGATGCCGTCGCGCGGGATCATGTCCAGGAGGCAGTGGGCCCAGGCCCGGATGTCCTCGAGCGGGCTGACGATGATCACCGCCCGCTGCTTGCCGGCGCAGGCGGCCCGCATCTCCATCGCGGAGCGCAGCAGCGCCGGCCCGCAGCTCACGAAGCCCGTCAGGCCGGCGGTCAGGTCGTAGAGCGTCACGAACTCGGCGGCCGCCGGCATCGCGGTCAGCAACCGCCCGAAGCCGTCGGCGAGCACCTCGTCCGTGAGGTGGCCGCCCTCGGCCTGCACCGTGAAGAGCTCGCCGTGCTGGCAGCGCTGCTGCCACAGCGAGTAGGCGGGCCGGGCGTCCAGCAAGAGGGTGCCTCCGTCCTCGGCCATGGCCTCGAGCCGCTTTACCTGCGCGCCCGACCGGCCGCGCGGCAGAATGGGCGCGCGCGCCGCACGGGGTCCTGAAAAAACCCATGGACACGGAGGCGCTCTGGACCGCCACGAAGGAGAAGTATCAGGGCCAGTTCGAGCACGTGCGCCGGATGCGCGTGCGCGACAAGCGGTCGCTCTTCGCCATCCTCCGCAAGAGCGACGAGATCTCGCCGGACACCTTCCTGCCCTCCTACGGCATGCACTGCGGCGAGTTCGCCTGCTTCCAGATCCTCGCCGAGCACAACCGCAAGGAAGCGAAGAGCCGGGCCGACGCCGCCATGGCGCCGGGCGCGGTCGCGCAGTGAGGCCCCGCCCGCGCGCTCTCCTAAAGGCGGCCGGCCGCATGTGAACGCGGGGGCCTCCCCGCGCGGCCCGTCCATGAAAAAAACCACGCCGGCGCCCCGCCGCCCGGTGACGTCCGCGCAGCGCTTCCTGACGGCGCAGCCGCGGGGCCTCCTGCGGTCGCCGCCGGCCGTGCCGAGCGACCTGCTCCTGGCGCGGCCCGGCGAGCTCACGCTCGTGCCGCCGTGGACCACCCTGGTGGTGCCGGCGAGCCGCGCCGCCCCGACCTGCGCCGGCTGCGGCGCCGAGCTGTCCTGGAGCACGTGGACCAGCAACGTCGCGTGGCTGCCGCTGGGCGACGGCCTCTTCTCCGCCATCTGCGGCACCTGCCGGCAGCGCGACGCTCTCTTCAAAGATGGAAGCGCCTAGTGGCGGGGCGGCCCTGCGCTGGAGCGACGAGTTCGCGCGCGCCCTGGAGGCGACGCCGCCGGCCCCGCCGGCGCCGCCGCTCTGGCAACGCGTCACGACCGGCTGCAGCGCCGTCACGCAGCACGCGGCGCTCGTGCTGCTGCTGCTGGCGGTCGGCACGGTCCTGCTGCTGCTCGTGCTGCGGCCGCCCTTCGTGCTGACCTTCGAGTACGACCAGCGCCGGCCCTGGCGCGGCGGCGTGCACGTGTCCTGGCTCGGCGTGAGCTGCGTGACGGCCTTCGTGCTGCTGGTGCCGGTCGCCGCCCACCTCGCCTGGCCGGGCTGAGCCGCGGTCAGGAGCAGCCGGGCCCGCCCCGGGCCACGCTAAAAGCAGCCATGCCGTCCGGGCTCGGCTCCTCGCTGCCGGCGCCGGCGGCCCTCGCGGTCTCCGGCGACGTCGGCTTCCTGGCCGACGAGAACGCCCAGCGGCTCGTCAGCATCTACATCGAGGACGTCTCGGCCACGCTGCAGTGTCTGCGCGAGACGGTCGAGGCGCACCTGAAGGGAGCCTCCGGGGCCTGCGTGCAGACGACCTTCGAGCGGGGCCTGGCGGTCTTGCGCCAGTGCTCGGCGGACAGCGTGGCGGAGCAGGTCGCGGCGCTGCAGGCGCGGTACCCCGAGACCGAGGTGCTGCACCGCTACGTGCTCGTGAGCCTCCTCAGCGAGGCCGCCTACGCCGAGGGCATGCACACGCTGCTCTTGCCCTCGGTCGCCGAGACCTACCACGCGTTCACGCGCCGCGTGGCCAGCCACCCGGACGTGCAGCAGACGCTCGGCTTCTTGCAGCAGCCCCTGGCCGCCCGGCGCGTCGTCTTCCTGGACGCCTTCCGCAACGCCATGCACGACCAGGCGCGGCGCTGCATCGGCCGCCAGCCGCTGCGCGCGCCGCCCGAGGCCGAGCCACCCAGCGCGAGCAAGCCCGGGCGCCTGACCGAAGCCGTGCAAGCCGCGAAGGCCCGCTCCGCCGCCTCGCAGACCAGCTCGCGCGGCACCAGCAGCACCGGCGAGGCCGCCCCGCCCGAGGACCCCACGCTCCGGGCCGTCATGCTGCACGACACGCCGGTGCCGCCCGTGCCGCTCCCGGCCGACGAGCCGGAGGTTCCGCCACCGGCCGCGAGCGAGCTCCAGTAAAACGCCGATGTCCGCGCCCCCGGACGCGGCGCACGCCCCGAGGCGCCTGTCCAGACCCGAGCGGCAGAGGATTGCGAAGCGGCTGGCACGACTGAGCCGCTCGACGCGCGCGCACCGACGGAGTTCGCCCGACGCCTCGCTGGCCGGCGCCGCCGCCCGCTGGGAGCTCGGCGGCGCCGACCCGGCGGCCGTGCTGGGGCACGGTCTGCAGGGCTTGCAGTTTCACGACGAGTCGAAGCGGTGGCCGACGGGCCCACACGTCTGGCTGCACGCGCTCCAGCAGCAGCACCGGGCCGCCCTGCAGGACCTCCTGCAGGCCGATGCCGGGGCCGTGCAGGCGGACTTCGAGAGCCTGACCTTGAAGCTGCTCGCGGACTACTACCCCTGGGATGTCGTAGGAGAGGCCTTCGCCACACGGCTCGCGGCCGGCGAGCTGGGCCTCGTCAATGGCCGCAGCACGACGCGCGCCGTCCTGACCCTTCTGAGCCGCTCGACGCCGGGTGCTCAGCGCGACGAGGCGCCGTCGCGCGAGCGCCTGCCGTATGCCCAGGCCCTCTTGGCCGCCCGGACGAGCCCGGCCGCCCTGGTCGCGGCGGCCAAACGGCTCGGCTATGCCCCGGAGCAGCTGCAGCGGCTTCTGGCGGCCGCCGTGCCCGCTGCGCCGGCCGACACCAGCGTGGCCACCGTGCTCGAAGCCTGTCGCGCCCACGCCATCTTGGAGCTGGTCCTGCGGGCGGCCGCGCCCGGAAATGGCGCGATGCCGCTGCTGACATTGCTGCACAGCCCGATGAGCGTGCTTCGGCCCTACCTCGAGACGTATCTCAGAGGCCGACACCCAGGCTTCGACCACCTGTCGGAGTCGGGCGGTGCCGCGGTGCACGCGGCCCTGGAGGCTCGGCAGGGCAGCCAGCGCCTCCACGCGCTGCGCCAGAGCGCCCTGGAGACCACGTTGCTCGCCTGCTATGCCTGGCAACGCGACCTGGACCTCAGCCTGAGCCTCTTCACGCTGCTCACGCTGCCGGCCGAAGTCGCGCTGGCAGACCGGACGATGCAGCAGCTCGCGGCGCAGAGCCCGCCGGACGTGCAGCCGGTGCACGGCTTGCTCCTACAGTACGTCTGCACGCTCGTGCGCGACGCGGCGCGGCGGGCACTGGCCCGCGACCTCAACCTCGACTCGCAGGAGAGGACGACGACCACCCGCTATCACCGCTGCCTGACCGCTTGGATGGAGGCGGATGCGCCGAACTCGCGCCCCTTCTTCTCGCCCGACGCCAACATCACCAAGTGGATTCTGCAGCTCGCCAAAGACGAACCCCGTAATCGGGCAAACACAACGGACTGCTTCCGTCCGACAGTCGAACCGCGAGAATACGCGCGACTCGCCGCCGCTCAGACGCGGCCCAATATGACTGCCGCGCGGCTCAAACACCTCGCCGACTTGAACGTCATCTTAGAAGACACCTTCAACAGCAGCGAAGAAGCCAGCACGGCGGTACAACATGCACGCTGGGAAGCGGCGAGAACGCAGGCGCCGGCGGCGCCCGAACGACCTTCGCGCGAGCAACTCAGTTTCTTGAAGAAGCTGGGCGAGGTTGCAGTGCCGGCGCCGGACGTCACTGTGGACACTCTCCGGGTGGCCTTGCAATCGAGCATTACGAACTGGGAGGGGGCCGAGCCATAAAGGAACGTCGAGGCCGATGTCGGAGAGCGCCCCCTCGTTCTTGCCCTACTTCGTCGCGTCCCTCCTGGCCCTGGCGGGCGTCGTCGGCGTCCTCTTCTGGTCCGGCGCGCTGCAGCTGGCGCGCTGGCAGCTGAGCGAGGGCACGGCCGTGGTCGGCGACGCCGACATCGTGCCGGACGTCACGTCGCAGGACGCCTGCTTCAAGCTCTGCAACAACGCCTACGTGGCCGCCACCTTCACGAGCGGCGTGCCCAGCGGCTACAACTGCCAGCTCTTCCGCAGCGTGTCCTGCGGCTACAAAAACGCCAGCAGCACGACGAAGTTCAACCCGCGCACCGTCAACAACGACCCCGGCACGCCCTGTCAACAGCAGCCGACCCGGCGCTAGGCCGGCCGGCAACTCGGCTGGGGCGCCTCCACCACGGGCGGCGGGCGCGGGAGCGCCGCGAGCAGCGCCGGCACGAAGAGACAGTCCCGCCACTTCGGCTGGAAGTTGCCGCAGAAGCCGGGCCGGTAGGCGGCGCCGAGGACGAGCCGGGACGTGGGCGGCACGTCGAAGTCGGGGTGGATGCACAGCTCGCCGCTGCAGGCGTCGCGCGTCCAGTGGAAAGGCACGCGCGCAAAGTAGTAGCCGCGCTCCGCGTCGAACCAGAAGATGTACGCATCAAGGCCCGACGCGGCGCCTTCCACCGTCAGGAGCGAGCGCTTCCAGCCCGTGCTCGGGTAGAAGTTGGAGATCAGCGTGAGCTCGCCGGGCGCGACGACGAGGCTGCTGGCGCACGACGGCTGCACCGGGACGTCCTCGTCCCCGAAGACGACGCGGTTCTGCCACGTCACGACCACGGGCTCGCAGAAGGTGTTGGTGAACTCGATGATGGGCGAAACGCACGGCGCCCCCAGCGACACCACGCCGGTGCTGTACGTGTAGCCGTTGACGTAGACCTGCTCCGCCATTTACTCTTGGGCCGGGGCAAGATGCTGAGGTTGCGAATCGGGGCCGGCCGCCGGGCCGGCCGCGGCGGACGCGCCGCGCCCCGGCGGGCACCCAGCGCAGTCCGCGGGCTCGGGCGGCGCGCGCGGCACCTTCTCCCAGCGCAGCGGCGCCGCGCCCCCCGTCTCCGGGAGCGGCGGCGGCCCCCGACTCCAGGCCGAGCCGATCGAGAGCGACGGCATCGCGGCTCAAGCTTTCGGGGAGGGCGCGCGAGCGGGAGTTTTGGCCGAACGCGGCGGCAGCGCCAGCGGGCGGGCGTCCTCCATCTGCTGCAGCAAGCCGAGCAGACGCCGCACCTCGGTCTGGTGCCGCACCGTGCTGCCCTGGCTGGTCTCGCACACGCGCTGCGCGGACTGCTTGCACTCCTTCACGAGCTGGCCGAAGTGCTGCCCGGCGACGGCGCCGACGTTGCCGGGCGAGGCCGCGCGCCGGCGCGGCGAGGCCGCGCGGGCCGGCCTCTTGCTGGACTTCTTGGGGGGCATGTCGTTTACAGCTGCCGGCGATCGCCCGCGGTCGCCATGCTGCGGCTGCCGGTCGGCGCAGGTGAAAGGAAATGACCGCGCACGTCGCCGCGGAAGCGCCCGAACCCCTGGTCGCCAGGTACGTCTGTCTGGAAGCCTCGGAGCAGGCCGCCGAGGCGAACATCCTGGAGAAGCTGACGGACCTCCTGAAAGAGCTGGCCCGCGCCAGCTCCCGGCCTGCGACCGCCGACGTGCGCTATGCCATCACCGTGGACGTCGCAGAGCTGCCGCTGCTCACCAGTCCGCGCTTCATCCAGCAGGTCATGGATGCCTTGCTCGCCTACCGCGCCTACTTCGCGCGCGTCGGCGCGCTGTGCATCCGCACCAAGCCCGGCCTGCAGACGGCCCTGGTGCGCACCACCGTGGCGCTCGCCACCCTGCCGATGCCGGTCAGCGTGGAGGAAACGTGGGCCGGCGAAGAAAAAAACCTGGGCATGAAGTAAAAGCGGCGTGCGACCATGTACAGCTCTCTGATCCTCGGCTTCGTGGCCCTCGTGCTCATCGCCGTCGGCGTCATGACGATCTTCGCCTGGCTGCCGATCAGCAAGAACGTCTTCCTGGACGGCACCGCTCTGCCGCTGACGCTGAGCAGCGATGGTTTTACTCTCATGCTACCGAAACCGACAGCCAATCCCCCTAAATACACTCAGGACAACATCGACAAGTGGCAGGGCAGCTACGATTTCTGGAAGACCACCGTCTTCTGGACCAACGTCGGCGCCGCCGGCCTCGGCTTCTTGGTCCTCGTCGGCCTCGGCGTCTCCGCCATGCACAAGCGGTCCGAGGTCATGAGCTTCGAGCCCGGCGCGGCCGCACCCCCCATGAACTTCTCGTGAGCCCACCTGCGCCCCGCGCTGGCCAGGCGCCGGGCACGGCCGCAACGCGGCAACCGCCCGCGCCACGACACCTCCTAGGCGAACGCGGACACATCCTGAAGAGTGGCGTCGAGCACCAGTAGCACCGCTATCATAGAGGTGAGCAGCCGGGCCAAGGGCGCGAGCTGACGCCGCGAGGTCAGGGCACGAAGCTGCTGCAACAGGAAGCCCAGCTGATTCACCAGGAGACACAGCAGCTCGTACTCGTAATCTCCCGGCACCAGCGGGTCGCCTAGCGTGGGGTCCGTTTGCAGCACCGCCGAAGCAACGGGTTGCGAAAGAGCGAGGTCTGCAAAGACGGCTTTCACGAGTGATGCATCTACCTGCATGAGGGATCCGCCAGCCTTCAGCTTCGTCACGTTAGAAGTGTCGGCGGCAGCAAACTGGAGCTGATTCGCCATATTTAGCTGATTCGCCATATTTAGCTGAATCGGCACCACAGATGACGTCGGATCCGCCGCCATCTTCAGCGGCGGCTGCCCATCCGGCGCTGTGACCACGGGCACCACCACCCCGTCTAAAGGCTGCATGACCGATGATGGCAGGTCCGATGGCACCACGGCGGTGCCGTCTGACGGCGGCGGCGGTTTCTTCTCGGGACCTACTGGCTGCAGCTCGCTCACCGGCGTCATCGGGATGGGCACCAGCTGCTGAAAGCCGGGGCCGACCCGCTGCACCATGACGGCTCCGTTCGGCAGGCCCATGACGTTGAGCTGCGGTGCCATGGGCACGAGCTGCCTGGCCGTAGGGCCCGTCTGCTGCACCGCCACGACGCCCGTCTGCGCGGCCGCGGCAGCCGTCTGCGGCGCCGGGCCGGCCAGCTGTTGCACCAGCGGACCCAGCTGCTGAAGTATGGACAGGAGCTGCGGCAGCGAGCCTAGCTGCTGCACGCTCGAGTTCAGCTGCTGGAAGCGGAGGCCCAGCCGCTGCAGCAGGGGGCTCAGCTGCTGCACCAGAGCGAGTAGCTGCGGAGTCCCGGGGGCAGTGGCCCCAGCGAGGGTCTGTGGATCGAAGAAGTTCTGTTGCATCCGTTTATCTGATGCCTCGAAAAAAAATTAAGCCACTGGGCAAATTCCGGGCACGGAAGGCGGCGCCCCGGCCGCTCACTCGCCCGCGGGCGCCTCGAAGAGCCCCGCCCACACCGAGGGCTCCTCGCCGCCCATGTCGCGGGGGTCGAACCACGTGCGCGCGCCGCCGGCGAACGCGAAGGCGGCGAAGTGGTCCGCGGGCTCGGCCGCGCGCAGGTCGTAGCGCCGGCGCGCCGCCTCGTCGCAGAGCACGTCGGCCGCCGCGTTGACGGCCTGGGCCCGCGCGAGGAGCGCCGCCGTGCTGCCGCCGCGCTGCCGGTCGGGGTGCACCTCCGCCCGGCGCCGCCGCGCGGCGCGCTGCACCTCGTCCTGCGTCGCAGCGGGGGCCACGCCCAGCAGGGCGTAATAGTCCTCGGCGTCCTGCATGGGCGCCGGCTTTCTTTTCTGCCTCTCCGGCCGAGCGCCCTATGCCACGCGCGGCTTCGCCGCCTCTTCCAGCACGCGGCGGTCTTCCAGGCGGCGGCTCCGGACGAAGCGCGCGCCGAACTCGGGCGCGGCCAGCGCCTCCACGAGCGGCGCCGCGCTCTCCTCGATCTCCTCCAGGAACTGCTGCAGGAGGTGCGGCAGCGTGCGCGCCTTGCCGGAGGCGACCCAGCGCTGCTGCAGACAGAGCGCGAGCTCGGCCGGCGTCGGGTACAGGCCCCGCTCCTGCACGAAGCGGCCGTAGTGCTCGTGCGCCGAGAGCGTCAGGTGCGGCTCGGGCGCGAAGCCGTAGAAGGCCTCGGCCACCTGCTGCCAGGGCTCGATGCCCAGCCGGGAGTACGGCCTGGCGGTCGCCGGGCAGAGCGGCACGATGCAGCGCGGGTAGGGCTGCAGCCCGTAGGCCCACGCGACCGTCGCCCGCGCGTCCAGCGCCGGGAGCTCGCACGGGGGCAGGCACTCGCCGAGCCCCTTGGCGACGTCGGCGTAGCCCTCGAGCGTCACTAGCTCCTGCCAGCCGTAGGCCAGGGCGTGCGCCCGGTACGCGCCCGGCAGCAGCGCCAGCACGCGCGCCCGCTGCGCGGCGTCGGCCGGCCCGTCCAGCAGCACGAACTCCTCCACGGCCCAGCCGGGCGGCAGGCGCTCGCGCGCGGCCGCGCACGCGGCGAGCGGCAGCTGCCAGGCATGCTGCACCAGCGCGCCCATCAGGTTCGGCAGGCGCCGCTTCGGCTCGCCGGGCGAGAACGGCGCGGCCTCCGACGGCGCCGCGCCCTTCTTCCAGGCGTGCATGGACCGCACGACCTGCAGCCGCCCCCAGGCCTGCGGGCACGCGGCGGGCAGCCGGTAGCCCAGCACGTCCTCGACGGCCCAGCGGAGCTCGGCGAGCAGCGGCAGCAGCGGCAGCAGCATCTGCGGGAAGTCGTACGCGGGCCCGGCCGCCACGAGCCACAGGGCCGCCGCGCAGGGCACGCGCGCCATCGGCAGCTCGGGCAGCCCGGAGAGCGAGGCGTAGGTCGAGCTGCCGAGCAGCTGCGCGCGCAGCGCCGCCAGGATCAGCGGCAGCGCCTGCTGCAGCCGCGCGGGGACCTTGCCGCGACTCACCACCAGCGCCAGGTTCAAGAACCAGAGCTCGGGGTTGCCGCGGCGCCGGCCGCCGGCCACCGCGCGCAGCAGCGCCCAGCGGCGCGCCGCCGCGTGCGCCGCCGACGCCGTCGCCAGCGGGAAGGCCGCGACCAGCGGCCGCCGCGTCGTCGGGGACGCCCGCAGCGGCGTGCCGGCTTCGCGCGCGGCCCGCAGCGCGCCGCAGCTCAGCACGTCGTCCAGCAGCGCCGCGAAGCCCTCCACGGCGGCGGGCCGCGTCCAGAGCCAGAGCGGGTTCCTGCTCAGGAGCTGCTGGAAGTCGGCGTCCAGCCCGTCCAGGAAACACCCGCCGCCCTCCGGCGCGGTCAGCAGCAGCACGAGGTTGTCCGTGGACTCCTCGAGCGTCACGGGGCACACGAACCAGGCGGACGGCGCGTCGAGCGCGCCCTCGTCCAGCGGCAGCGGCTCGGCCGGCGCCGGCGCGAGGGCCGCGCGCTCCGCCGGCCGCGAGAGCGCCCGGCGCGCCTCCTCCTTCGTGAAGCACTTCATGGCCAGGCCGTCGCAGAGGCCGATGATGGCGTCCAGCGCCCGCATGCCGGGCGTGTCGTCGCGGACCTCCCGGAAGGCGCGGACGAGGCGCCGCCCCACGTCGCAGGCCTCCGCCAGGCGGCCGCCCTCCAGCAGCGGCACGAGCTCCTCGCCGAAGTCCGCGCCGAGCCGGGCGCTCATGCCGGCCGTCAGCCGGTTCTTGGCCGCGATGGCCGCGTCGCGCACCTGCGGCGACCCGCGCGTGCCCATGAAGCGGGCCTCGGCGACCTCCTTGAGGCGCGCGGCCGCCGCCTCGACGTCCAGGGGCTCCGCCGCCAGGAAGGCGTCGAAGAGCGCCTGGTCGGCGGCGGACACGCGCTGCGGCGGCGGCGGCAGGCCCTCCTTGGGCACGTGCTTCAGCTCGTAGGGGCTGAAGCGGGTGAAGGGCAGCGCGACGGACAGGTCCGCGGCGCTGCCGGTCTCAACGATGTAGACCTCCACGCGCTCGAAGACGTGGCCGCGCTCGCCCCGCTCGAGGGCGGCGCCGTGCAAGAGCGCGTCGCAGGCCGCCACCTTGTCGGAGGGCACCGACCCGTCGGTGAAGAGACGCAGGACGCCGTGGAAGGCCTGCTGCCGGATGCGGCGCGCCAGCACCGACGGATCCGTGCCGCCGTGGCCGCGTTCCTCCAGCAGCCAAGCGTGCATCGCCGGCTCCGTCACGACGGCCAGCGTGTCGTCCCAGAGCAGGTAGACGTCGGCGGGCGCCGCGGCCTTGGCCGCTCGCAGCTCGGCGAAGTAGCGCTGGCCGGCCTTGCCCCCGACGGACCCGGAGCAGTCGGCGGCGAACCAGGTCTCCATGGCAGCTGGGGCTTCGACAGCTTTTCCACGCCTCAAAATCTGAGATACTCGGTCGAATCTCCTATTGCAAGCGCGCGTGTAAGGCTCAGAGGCAGGCCAAGAGTGCCGCTACAATATCGCCTTGCTCACCTGACATCACAAAAAAAACAAATAAAAAGCACTTCAATCAATATGGACGGCGACCTCGAAATGCACTTGAAACAACATTATGAAGCGGTGGACGGCCTCAGATACATGCCTACATGAACCTGCGAACGGAGTAGCGACAGGTGGCGTTCTGAAAACGTGCATCGCAGGGTGTCAGATGGTGCAATTGGGCACCGGGCCGCCACGTAGCCGGAGTGGCACCTGATTCACTTTTTGCACTGCGTCTTTGCAGATGCCGTGGCATCCGAGCCTCGACGAGACACTTCTACTCCGACCACCAGTCCCCGCAAGCCGGCTCGACCGACGCGGAGCGCCGCCGGAGCGCCATCTTCAGCTCGTGCAGCTCGTCGCCCTCCTCGACGGCGACGAAGGTGCGCTGCCGCATCCAGGTGCGGGGCGGCCACGGCAGCGCCCGCTGCAGCAGCGCCGCCAGGCGCGCGCGCTCGGCGCGGTCCGCCTCGGCCGCCTTGGCCTTGGCGCCGCGCCGCTGCGCCTTCTGGCGCCGCCGCTGCTGCTCGCTGAGCTGCGCCGACGCCGAGGCCTGCGCCAGGCGCTGGGCGGCCTGCTGCCGCACGGCGAAGTTCTGCAGCGCCTGGTGGAGCACCAGCGTGCAGACGATGCGGGCCAGATCGGCCCAGGTGCTGCCGGTGCCGTGCAAGACCAGCACGGGCAGCACTCCGACGAGCTGCGGCGAGCTCGCCAGCGCCACCTGCACCAGATCCTCGGCGTCCACCACGCTGCGCACGCTGTGGCCGCAGAGGTGGTCCAGACAGCCCGCCTCCGCCAAGAAGCTCTCCTTCAGATGCATCCCGCGCAGACGGCCCTCCACGTACTCGTAGGCCAGGCAATCGAGCCGCAAGGCCTGCAGGCTGTCGTCCAGCAATCCGACCTCCGGCAGGCCCCGCCGGCGGCACTGCTCCACCGCCCAGCCGCGGACGGCCAGCTCGCACGTCTGCACGAACCGCACGGCGCCGCCGGTGATGCGCGTCAGCTGCAGGCGCTCCACCGGCGCCATGCCCGCCCAGGCCGCCCGCAGCTCGGCCAGCGCCTTCTTGGCGGGCCAGGACCGCAGCGTGCGCGGCAGCGGCCCTTGCAGCACCCGCCGCAGCTCGGCCAGCGGCTGCCCCTTCGCCAGCCGACACCGTTCCAGCATGAAGGCCAGGGCCAGCGTGAAAAAGTGCCGAGCGGCCTGCTCCCAGGAGCTGCCGCGCTTGCCCAGCGCCCCCTCGGCGTTGCCGACCACGTGCAGGGCGGCCAGGTCGTCCCAGATCTCCTGAAACTCGGCCGCGTCAGGCGTGGCCGCGCCCAGGATGCTCTCGAAGCTCCGGTCCCGCGCGCAGAAGCGCAGGCTGAGGCAGGCCGTCCGCGGCTTGCCGTCCTGCCACTCGACCTCGTGCAGCCCCACGCGGCGGCGACTCGCCTCCACGGCGGCCGTGCACGCCGCCGCGTCGTCGTGCTGCAGCTGCGCCTGCATCACCAGGAGCTCCTGGGCCATGCGCAGGTCCAGCACCGCTATGTTGTGCTCGATGCTGCAGATCTCCCGGCGCTCCTTCGCCGCGGCCCGCCGCCAGAACCCGCGACAGAACTCGACATCGGCCGGCGCCGGCCACGTTCGCGGCATGGGGGGCACTGCTTCGAGCCGACTGCAGGAAGCGGCGCTCGACGACCTGCTCGCGCAGAGCCTTGCGATACATGAGGCGCCGCAGGAAGGGCGCTGCCACCCGCGCGAAGGCGACGTGCCGGAACAGCTCGTGCGTGCGCGCGAGGGCGGCGCGCTCCGCCGCCAGCCAGGGGGCACGGGCTTCGCCGCCCAGCGGCGCGCAGGCCAGCGCCGCCTGCAGGTCCACGTGCGGCGCGAACAAGGTCGCGCGCCCGAGCAGGCAGGCGAAGACCTGCAGCCAGACCGCCTCCGGGAGCGTCGCGGGGGGCGCGAGGAAGGTGCTTGCCGGCTCCCAACAGCCCGTGCAAACGGCGTCTGCGTGCGCCATGGGCTTAGCGAGTCCAAAAATCGACGCGTCCAGACGGTGCGCCACCCGGTCCACCGGCCTGCCTCGTGCCCGAGGTGCCCGTGCCAGCTCCAGTTCTTTTTTACATGAGGCATCGAGTGTGCAGGGTCGAGCCTTCGCCTTTCTGAACGTGAAGTTCTACCCTCTTTGCCAGAGCTGCGTCACGACCTGCTGTCCTCGGCCGCTGCGGTGCAGCAGTGTTGAGGCACGCACGCGCCGCAGCGCCGGCAGCCAGCCCAGGTCCTGCAAGAATTCTCCGAGGCCCATCACCCGCAGCAGCAGCGGCTCGCCGTTGAAGTTGCGCTCCGTCAATGTCCAGGCCAGATTGCAGCCCGGCGCTGCACGCAGAGTCGCCAGCTCGAGCTGTCGCCGCAGATAGTCCTCGCTACCCGAGCACAGGTCCAGATAGATGCCGTCGAAGCGCGAGCCTGCCGGCATCTGCTCCCACGTGCCCTCGAAGGCCTCGACACCCTCGTTCCGCAGCTGCACGCAGATCGAGGCGTCCGGGTTGGCGCTGTGCAGCTGCGAGCTGAAGCCCGCACGCTTCAGCGCCCGCGTGGTGCGCAGCGCGAGGCCCGTGGCCTCCGTCCAGGAGTCAAGGAAGAACAGCACGGCGCCGGGCCGCAGCTGCTGGATCCAGAGCGCATTCGCGGCGTCCTTGGCAGCCCCGTGCTCGGCCTCGGCCACGAAGGGCTTCGGCGCCCCGGCCGGCCGCCTGCGCGCCTGGACGGCAGCGGCCGGCGGGGCCGCGGGGCCTCCGGCTGCCACGGGGCCGTCCGAGGCCAGGCTGGCCTCCACTGCAGCTCTGGCGAGCGCCTGCCACTTCTCGGGCACCGCCACATGCGCGCCGAGGCTCGAGGCCAGCTCGGCTCGCACGGAGGCGTCCGACCGCTGCTCGTCTTGGGCCACCAGCCGGGCGAACTCGGCGTAGGCTTTGAGTGTCAAAGCCTTCAAAAACCGCCCATTGCAGCCAGGGCGGCCGGCCTTCACGAGCTCCGTGAACATCGCGCTGCCCGCTGCATCCGGGAGGCTCAGGAAGGCGACGGGAGGATCAACGGTCGTAGTTGATGCGTTCAAAGTCGCATAGTCAGCCGTAATGCGTATGCGCTTTGAAGATGGCATCTGCTGAGGCAGCTCCAGTCGAATTTCACTCTCTTCCAAGAAGTCACCCAAGGGGTTGTCGTTAGCAATGAGCAGCTCTTCCCGCCGCTGCGCCTCGGGCACGGCCTCCTCCGCCTGCCGCCGCTCGGCGTGCTCGCCGACGGCGCGCAGGGGATGGTCCGGGTCGTGCTGCGCGAGGTACTCCTGGAAGCGGCGGTTGGCCTGGATGCGATCGAGCAGGGACGTGTCGCCGCCTTCCACGCGCAGCATCGTGTCCACGGCGCGACGGCGCAGCGCGGCGCCGAAGTCGCTGCCGGGAATGAGGCACAGGAGCTCGCAGGCGCCCTGCACGTCCAGCGCCACTGTGTTGGATCCTCCCCGCTCTCCCGTGTAGAAGCGGACCTTGTAAATGAGGTTGCATGATGCTTCAGCGTCCAGGTCCATGCCATAGTAGTCCTTGAAGATTCGCCATGTGATGAGTTTTGCAGCAGCATAGTCGCAGCCCTTGGCCGCCATGACCAGGTCGATGGCCGCCATGACGAGGACCGTGCCCTCGCCGTTCCGCTTGGGCACGCGCAGGTGGCGCACCGCCAGGGGCCGGCCAAACACCGCCGCCGTCTGCTGGAGCAGCGCAACGTCCTCGGGCCGCGCCTGGAGCCCCTGCACCTGCTCCGCCAGGAGGTCCTGCACGCGCTCGCTCGCCAGCCCGCGGGCCACCAGCGCGCGCTCCAGGTCCGAGCTCTGCAGCGCCGGCAGCGCCTGCCGGCCGCTCGTGATCACCAGGAAGCGCGGCACGTGCGCCGGCGCGACGACGCGTCGCGCCTTGGGGTGGCCCACCACCTTCGCGTGGGACACCTCGACGCCCGCGCCCTGCAACGTGGTCTCGCCGTCCGAGCCCTTGCTCTTCGCACTCTTGTCGAAATTGTTCCAGGCGTCCACGCCGTGCGGCCTGTTCTTGAGCACGGCCAGGAGGCCGAAGACGCAGAGGCCAGGCAGCACCTGGCCCGCGGCCAGCGGACTGCGCGCCACGTCCTGGATGGGCACCTCGAGGAAGCTGCGAGCTGCGGCGCTCGCCATGGCCACGAAGCGGGAAGCGGCTAGAGCCCAAATGCAAGCTACAGAGCGGGGTGAAGGCGTCGACATGCCGCGCCGAAGGCCCCGTGCCGGCATATAGCAAAGCCGATGGAGAACCTGCTCACGCCCTCCACCGCGCCGAACCAGGTGTCGACCGACAGCTACCTGAACAACGGCACGCCGTTCCTGCGCTACCAGACGCAGCTCACGTACTCGTCCTCGCTGCTGAAGCGCCGCGCCGCCGAGCAGCAGCTGTGCCAAGCGCGCCCGCAGGTCTACGGCGCGGCGCGGGCCACGTGGCTCTGGAGCCAGGTCAAGCCATGAGTGGCGGCGCGAGCGCGGGGCGTGCCTACTCAAAGCGTACGCGATGTCCTTTTTGCGTCTCTATCTCCGCTGGAGCCGAAAGCGTCGCCGGACCGTCGAGGCATGAGAGCGCTCTCGCCCGGCGGCCGGCGCCCGCAAAGAAAGCATGGCGGCGGCCCGCGCGGCCCGTAACATCGCGGCCCAGGTGCAGGCCAACCTCGGCGACACACCCACCACGCTGCCGGCCTGGGTCAGCCTTCAGGCCGCGCTGAAGGCCTGGCCCGGCGCCTGCTCCTTCTGCTACTACGCCACCGGCGACCCCAAGGCCGCGGCGACGTGCCTCGAGCGCCAGTGCCCGTCCTCCGCGGCCGCCTTCAATCTGTACGGCGGCGATGAGGACGTGGTGTGCTTCGACAACTACAAGGAGAAACGAGATCGCCTCTGCATCCTGCGCGATTTCGAGCTCGGGCGCCAGAACATCGAGGCCATGCCGCCCCAGGAGCGCCAGGCGACCGTGCGCCGCCTGCTGGAGGGCGCCCTGCGCGATGCGGCCTGGCGCGGCGCGGACGTGCCCGAGATGGCCTGCATGAATCCGGCCAAGCACGCCACCGTGCCCTGGACGCACGTGCACCTCTTCAAGAAGGGCCTCAACCCGGACGGCGGCGTCGAGGACCACGCCTACTGCAGCGAGCTGCGCGACGCGCCGGCGGCTGCGGGCGGCGAGGCGTAGCCGGGCGCCGGCGGCACTCACGGGTCCAACTCATACGTGCTGTGCTCGCTCTCATACTCGCCTGTCAGCGCAAGATGGTAGCCGGCCGCAGCTGGCAGGTCCGCATACTCGGAGGGCTCATCCTTGTCCCGCAAATTTTCGGCGAGCTCTTTCTCGTCGCGGGCCCGGTGATAGGCCACGAAGCGCGCGTAGAACGCATCTACCTTGGCTTTTTCGACGGGATCGACGGTGCAGGTCCCGTCGGGCGCGAGAGTGGCCAGCACCCCATACACCGAGTTGCAGAGGTGACAGCGGATGATGGAATCGGCCCAGACCCGCAGGCCGTGCGCCTCGACGTAGTCGGCATCCAGAGACTCCTCGGAGCTGGGGCCGACGAAGCCGTACACGAGGTACGGGTCGAAGCAGCCGTACATTTATTCGGGCATAGACCCTTGGGAGGCCGCCGGTCTGACGCGAGCCATACTTCTCCTGAGCCTGAGCAAATTCCTACGTCTCTGCTGACATGCGAAGGCGCTCTCCTGGCGCAGAAAAAAGGAGGTGTCGAGCTTGTCCGCCGTCTGCCACCACTTTTCAGGCGACTCCGTCAGCAGGTGCTGCGAGAAGGCGTCCGCCTCGATGCACCGTCTGAGACGGGCGATCACTTCCGCATCGCCGCGAAGGCTCGCGGGGATCATGTGGAGGAGCAGAAGAATCACCCGGGCGAAGCTGTGGCCGCGGACGGCGTCGGCGGCCGCCAGAACGAGGGCCTTGTCCACAGCCTCAGGCCGCACAGAGTTCAGCACGGCCACTGCGCTGCCTCCGAGAGAAATCTCCAGGGCCCGCAGAGCTCTGGAGCGAGTCCGGAGCTCCGGAGACAGCAAGCAGAATGCTCCGGGGATGCGCGTCACCAGCGCGTCCAAGATCACAGGGTCGGTCAGGAGCGACGGAGGTAATCGGCGCAGGGCGGACTCCGCGCTCCGCGATTTCATGCAGGTCTGAACCACCGCGCCGGCCGTGTCCTCGTCGCGATCGGCCGGATCAATGTCGAGGTACACCGCTGGGTTCCGAGAGAGAGCGAGGAGACAGAGGTCGCGGCAGCGGCAAAGGGCTCCTGCAGAGATGCGAGCCCAGGCGTCTCTAATGTAGTGACTGCCCAGCTGCTCCAGCATCAGCGTGGCAAAGGCGGCGTCGTCCCAGGCCTCCTCCGCCGCGTTGTAGCACGCCTGCGTCAGGAGCCATCGCTTGACGCCTTCGTCGGACGTTGCGAGCATCCGACGCAGGAGCCGCGGGTCGCCGAGCGCCTTGCGTGGCACGTCCAGGCGCGAATCTTGCAAGTTTCCTTTGGCGGAGGCCTCGGAGTGGGCGCGCGCGAACTGAGGCAGTACGGCCAGCAACGGATCGCGGACGAGAAAAAGTTCGAGCGTGGGAGCCGTGAAATCCGCGGGGGTCGCCTCTCGATCCCCGCAAAGAAGAACCATGCCGTCGACGTCTTCCGGGGCACCCATCTTCCCCAGAGCCGCCAGCAGCGACGGGAAAGAGTCGTACGCGCCGTAGAGCATGAGATCCCCGCTAAGGGCCAATCGAATGGTCACCTGAGGCATTGCTCCGACGCTGAGAAGGGCGCTGATCTCAACTCCGTTGTTCTGCAAGGGCCCTATCGTTTTCTCCGAGGCGAAGGTCGTAAGGCCGTGCGCGGGCGAGCGCCTGCTGTATTTCTCTGTTGTGGTCAAACCACACGCGGCCACTCAACGCGTGTCGCCCTATCACGCGGCTAGGAATTGACGGTGTCGGCGCAAATGCCCCATGCGGACTGCGCGACCTCTCCACACGAGGCATGGGATGGATAATTGCAGAGGTAACCCCGACCGAGTTTGATTCTTATCGAGCCCTCAAGCATCACTAGATTTGCATCACAAAACTACGCATAACCGAGCCCATGAGGCGCGGCGGGGGTCTGCACCTGCGCGATCTTGGACTTGTGGAGGCAGAGTTTGGTCAGCAACCGGAAGCCGGGGAAGTTCGTGATCGGCGTGGCAGTGTGCTGCCCAGGGAACACCTTCTCCGCGTATCGAATAATTTCGCCATTCGCATTTGGAGGGTCTGGGGATAGACCATGACGAAATTCTTCACGCAGCCAATTATGCCATTCATGCTTTGCATCCTCCATGCCAAGCCAGCGCAGATAGTCGAAGATAGCGCCCAGCACCTCGGTGCCCTCGCGTGCCGTTCGCAGCGCCATGGCCGCGCCCCCTGCCTGCACACCCGGCAGCACGAGGCTCAGCGCATCCGCCTCGCGCTGGGCCTTCTCCTCCAGCAGCTGCCGCACCTCTGCGTCCACGGTCTTCGGATCTCCGCCGGCCTCCTGCACCTTTTCGCGCAACCAAGCCAGCTTCTCCTCCTTCTCGAAGAAGTCCTTCAAGGGCTCCTTCAGCACCTGCGCCAGGGCCTTGGCGGCGAAGTCGGCGGCGAGCGTGGGGGTCGGCTGTCGAGCCCCAGGAGGCTTGGTGCGCGTCGTAGGGGGCAGCTGCTGCTGCTGCCGTTTCAGCCTCGCCTGCGCCTGGTCCCAGCGTGCCTTGCCCTCCGCGAGCGGCACGCCCAGCGCATCAGCCACAAGCTGGAAGGCGAACATTGCTGAACGAGCGCTTCGAGGACAGCGGAAAAACGGAGATGTGATCTATCAGTACTTCTGAAATAATCAAAGCAACGAAGAATGAATGGGCGATGTTTGGATGGCAATTTCCGTTACAAACCGAACATCGCGGCAGCCTTGGAGGCTTTCAAAGTTTGACACAGAGTGGCCGATCCTTATGTCCTAACTAACGCGTGGCGACATAGTCCTTACTACTTCTTTTTTTCTGATCACAGATACTGGTCACAGATCCTTATGTCCTAACTAACGCGTGGCGACCTAGTCCTTACTACTTCTTTTTTTTCTGATCACATATCCTTATGTCCTAACTAACGCGTGGCGACCTCGTCCTTACTACTTCTTTTTTTCTGATCACAGATACTGGTCACAGATCCTGTCTGTCCTAACTAACGCGTGGCGACCTAGTCCTTACTACTTCTTTTTTTCTGATCACAGATACTGGTCACAGATCCTTATGTCCTAACTAACGCGTGGCGACCTAGTCCTTACTACTTCTTTTTTTCTGATCACAGATACTGGTCACAGATCCTT
>Ga0214919_10001668_pt1 | contig 35885 bp, 32 predicted proteins | sample LL1503_MetaG_FD_177994 | JGI IMG/M metagenome (GOLD analysis project Ga0214919, IMG submission 177994) | Freshwater microbial communities from Lake Lanier, Atlanta, Georgia, United States - LL-1503 | ecosystem: Environmental > Aquatic > Freshwater > Lake | place: USA: Georgia | collected...
TTTTATGGGGTGGGGGTAAATCACCCCCCCCCCCTTAATAAATATATTAAAATTTTTTCTAAATATTAATATATGAATAATGTAATTGATATTTATAATAATATTTTAAAATATGATAACAAAATTATTAATTTTGTAATAGATAAAAATAATATTATATGGTTTAAATTTTTAACTATTAGTAAACTATTAAATTATAAAAGTTCTAAAGATGCTTTAAAAGTTCATGTCTTTAAAGAAAATAAAATTAGATTTAAGGAATTAGATTTATATTTTAAACCAAAAGAACAATTAGATACAATTTATATTAATGAGAGCGGTTTATATACTTTTCTAATAAAATCTAAAATGGCAAAAGCTATAGAATTTCAATTATGGATTATTAATGAAGTTTTACCTAATATAAGAAAATATGGAAAATATGAAATAAATAAAAAAATTAAAAACAAATTAAAAAAATTAAATAAAAAAATAAAAGAATTAGAGAAAGCTAATAAAATTCTTAAAAATAATATGACTAAAAATAAATATCCTATAGGAGATCATATTTATGTCATAATGGATAATTCATCAAGTAAATATAAAATAGGTTATACAAAAAGTCTAAAAAAAAGATTAGAAGTTTATAATACTAGTAATGCGAATTTATTATCATATACATATTATAAAAAAACTAATTGTGCTTATGAAATTGAATTATGTGTGAAAGCATTATTAAATAAATATATTTATAAGTCTAATAAAGAATTTTATAATTGTTCATTAGATAAAATAATAGAAGCTATAACAAAGTGTATAAAAATAGAAAAAAAATGTTCTAAATGCAATGATATTAATATAAATACTATTAATAATCAAATAGGCGGGATGAATAATATAATCATTAGTGACTTATTAAATAAATATATTAATAAATATAATTACTATAGATCAATTATATTATAAATACTTAATAATAAATACATAATAGTATAAATATTATAAAAGAGATAATTTAATAAAAAAAAAAATTAATAAAAATCTATCCAATTAAAATTTATTAATTAACTTCTTCGAAAGCTGGAATTTCATTCTTATCATCATTTAAATCTTCAGCTTCACTAGGAATTTGTTGATTACTTTCTGAATAATTTAATATTTTTTTACTTGAAATATTAGATATACAGATATTTGGAAGATTTACTAATAATTTATTTAATTATCTTTCATATATTGTTTCATAAGTTAGAGAATCTAAATATTTATTTCTTGATTTTATATAACCATCAGTAATTTTACTATTTGAATTATTTATTTTACTAGGCTTAATATCAATTTTCATCTTTTGTAAAAAAGATTTATTTTGAAAATATCTAGCCTGAGTTGTGGTATTACTTGAATAAATATCTATTAATCTTGATAAATCATTTCTTGATAAATATTTTATATCAAGATTATATATAAATATATGATCACTTTTTATCAAAATTGTTCCTTTAATTATATCATTTAGTTTATCTCTATCCAATTCATAATTAATGGATACATCACTAGATGCGCTACTATATGGTGAAAGTGAAAACTCTATATAGTGATGAAGATATAAGTTTCTTGGTTCAAAAGTGATTGCTTTCATTATTTTAATCATAAAATTATAAAAATCTTTAATAGTATCATTAACAATTACATATTTATTAGAGTCACAATTTGAATCATCATTTACTAATATATAATATTTGAGTAAATTACTTTTTAAGATATTAATATTCATTATCAAAAATATAATATTAATATTATTTTTTTCACAATAATCATAGTAATATTTGTTTGATTCCTTGAGTGATTCAAAAAAATTATAAAAAGAATCAAATTTCAAATTAAAAGTAATATTATATTTTTTATTAATAATATTATATGTTTCTAGGGAGGTCATAAATAAATTAGATTTATACAAGGATATTTATTTAATCAATTTTTTATTTTATTTAAGAATAATTGATTAATTAAATATTTAAAGAATAAATTCAATTTAAAATAATGTCAAAAAATAATCAAAGTAAGCAACATTATGTATATTCCCTAAATTTAGAAAATGGTAAAAAATATGTTGGAATAACAAGTAATCCAGAAAAAAGATTGAGTGATCACTTTAATGGAAATGGCGCAAAATGGACGCAAAAACATCAACCTACTAGTGTTAACTCAATTAATCAATGTAAATCTTTAGAAAGTGCAAAAAATGCTGAAAGAATTATGTATTATAATATGAAAAATTACCATGGTAGTTCTAAAGTACGTGGTGCTGGTAATACTAAAAGTTATTAATACTACATATTTTTAATTTAATGCCTTCTCAATAAAAAATATATTGAAAAGATATTATTTTTTTTTATACTAATTTCTTTTAATCTCTTTTTATCATTTTTTTTAATTTCTTTTATTATATGCTTTAATTTAAAAAAGTAAATAATAGTATTTTTCTAGCAATTCTATAATGTACTTTTTAAATCCTGAAATTTTAAATATATTACAATAACTATTTATTTTACATCTTTGCACATCAATCTTTTGTTTGCATTAAACTTATCCAAAATATAAAAATAATATATTTTTTTGGATAAGTCTAATGCAAACAATAAATATATGGTCTTATGAGAAATATATTTGTTATGGTAGAGCCAAAATCTAAAAAAATTATTATAAATATAAAAATATGTATTATAATATGAATATAAATTTAATAGCTAACATAATTAATTTTGATAGTTCTATTTTATATAATTTTTTATGTGTAAATAAATATTATTCTAATAATTCATTATTAAATAATTTATCAAATTTATTTTTACCTAATAATACTAGAATAAAAGATAATCATTTACAATTATTAGGTAATTTAACTGTATTAGTTTTATTAAAAAATATAAATATCACAGATAATGGATTATTTTTTATAAAAAATATTCTTACATTAAAATTAAATACTAACTATATAACTAATAATGGTTTAAAAATAATTAATAATGTTATTGATTTATCAGTGTGTAATTTATTTGAAAATATAACTGATATTGGATTAAAATTTTTAAATAAAATTAAAGTTCTTGAATTATTAAATGATAATACAATAACTAATAATGGTTTAAAATATATAAATAATATTCATACTCTTAAATTAGAAAATAATAATAAAATAAATGATGATGGTTTAATAAATTTAAAAAAAATAAATACATTATGGTTATACGGCACTAATATAACTTCTAATGGTTTAAAAAACTTTTGCTGTATTCATACATTAAAATTAGAAAATAGTAGTATTGATAATAATGGACTAAAATATATACCTACAATTCATACCCTGGAATTATCTGGAAATGAGATAACTAATTCAGGATTACAATATATAAAAAATATACATACTCTAAAATTACCATTTAATAAAATTATTGATGATGATGGATTAAAATATTTAACCGACATACATACACTAGAATTAAATGGAGAAAATATTACCGACGATGGTTTAAAATTTCTACATAATATTCATACTCTAGTATTAAATGATAATTATAATATTACTGATAATGGATTATCAGTAATATTATTTATCTAACATAAATACATTAAGCATACATGAAAATCATAATATTACAAATGTTGGATTAGAATATATTAAAAATGTTTATACAATAGAACTAAGTAGTAATTATATTACAAATAAAGGTTTACAAATTTTAAAAAATATTCATAAATTACGTTTATGGAATAATAATAAAATAACAGATACTGGACTAAAACATATAAAAAATATTCATACTTTAGGATTATATGATAATAAAAAAATAACAGATTTAGGTTTAAAAAATATTCCTAATATTCATACTTTAGAGTTATATGCTAATATAAATATTACTGACTCAGGATTAAAATATATTCCTAATGTTCATACTTTAACATTATTAGATAATACTTACATAACAAATAATGGGTTAAAGTATTTAACTAATATAAAAAAATTAAACTTAAAGATGAATAATAATATAACTGATGATGGATTAAAATATATCTCTGATATACATACATTAGAGTTGATAAACCGGCTGCATAGCAGCCTTGCAGTGCACTTAGTGCACGTAATACAAAAATTACAGACAACGGATTACAATATATTCCAAATATATCTGAATTACAATTACATAGGAATGAATTAATTACGGATGATGGATTACAATATATTAAAAATATTGATGTATTAGAATTACGGGATTGTAGCACTGCAAGAATAACAATAAAAATATAACAAATATTGGAATAAAAAATATTTCTAATGTTACAGTTTTACATTTATATAATAACAATAATATTACATGTAGTTGTCTCAAATATATTTCAAAATTTTATAAATTATTATTATTTGATGAAGATTATTCTAAAATTCAATGGATAACTCCAAGTAGTCAATTTGATAATTAAAACATATCTTAAATAAATTATTTTTTAAAGAATATTTAATAAAATAAAAAGTGATTACCTGATATTTTTCAACTTTAATTCCTAAAATAATAAATAATATTTTTTTATTTTCTATAAAAGTTTAATGATTAAATTATTTATTATTTTAGTAATAATTGATTTGTTATATTTAAGGATAATTGGTTATCCACTATTTTCAAAAGTTATAAAAAAAATAACTAATGAAGATATTAATTTTAATTACATTGGTTTATTAAGTTATTTTTTTATTGTTTATGGATTAAATTATTTTATAATAAAAAATAAAAAATCTGTTTTTGATGCATTTATACTAGGTTTAGTAATATATGGAACTTATGATTTTACAAATATAGGAATATTTAAAAATTATGATATTTATATTGGCTTAATAGATACAATATGGGGCGGATTATTACTTGCAATAACAACATATATTTACTATCAATTAAATTAATAAAATATAATTATTTATTGTTTTGTTTTGCTATAACATTTTTATTTTTAAATATAATGTTTATATGCATCAAAAAAAATTCTATTGTTAATAATTAAAATTATTTTTATTTATTAATTAACAGTATTAATAAAAGCAATATAGTCATTATAATAGTTTTTATTAAATGATTCATTTGATATTTGCAAATGTACTAAATATTTATGTATATTATATTTTATTTTTTTACATAAAAATATACAATATAAGTAATTATTATCAATTTCTAATTAATTTTTATAGTACTTACATTTTTTCTTTAGTCATTGAAGATAAATCAAAGTTGAAAAATTAAGATATAATTTTATTGATTAATTAATTCATTAAGGATTAATTAAACATTAATTATTTGAGATATTTATATGAACCATTTACAGGTAAATCATCTTTAGAAAATGGTGGTATATTATCTCTTAAACCTTGATTTTCTCTAACAATATAAAATAATTTAGTATCTGGGTCCCAATCACTTCTAAAAGTCCCATGAGCATTTATTTCTCTCAAGTGTAGATTATGTCTGTTATAATATGAACATGCATCATCTTTTGATTTAAAAAATGCTTGCATATATCCAACATGATAATTATCATCTAAGCCATGCATACAAACTTCTAAAACATATATTTTTTTATTATTATAATCAGATTTTTTTTGTAAGTCCTTTATTAATTCATTTTGTAATTTATATTTTAAATCATTATCATCTGATGATAATTCGAGATAATTAAAATTATCATTAATTTTAAATTCAATAAATCCATTGCAACCCCCTTTAGAATTAATATAGTCTTCAGCAAAATTATTAAATGCAATAATTAAATCTTGTAATTCCTCTAAATTCCATTTTTCTTGATCAGTATTATATATTTGATCAATTATTATATCATTATCTAAAAATTCTTCATGACCTCTAAAGCATCTAAATCTAAGTTGTTTATTTTTTATATTATTATCACCACCAATACCTAATTCATCTCTATCTAGAAAGGGTAAATTTTTATTAGATAATAATTTACAATATTTTAACCATGGATCAATAATATCATTTTTACAATCAGTTTCAATATAAGTTTCGCATTTATTTTTTAATTCAATCCATTTTTTAATAAAATCTTTAGGTGCGTCATTATCTAATTTAAATCTAATAATCATATTAGTAATATTTTTATTTATATTTAAATTATAAGTCATAATAATTATAATCAATATATCTTTAATACTATTAATTTTGATATAGTTTCCCTATCAATTAAAAGTTAATATTATTATAATCCAATAATAATATTAACTTTTAATTGAAAGATATCATAATAATTATATTATGATAGCAGGTGGATTAATGCTTTACAAGAAGCAGTTAATTAAATATATTTATACTCAAAGCGGTAGTAGTATCTATCACATTTTTTTTTTATAAAAAAAAATTTTTGCAATATTTCCCCTATAATAGATAATATAAAAAATAATTTATAAAAATATCACAGTAGCTATTAAAATTAATTATTAAATAAGTGTATTTTCACGTAGTCCATTTATATAATATTTATTTAATTGTAATAATTTTTATAACTTTACACATTTACATTCTTGAAGATGTAAAATGATACTACCTATTATTTTATTATTTATTAATTTAATTTTGCAAAATTAAATTAATTATTTATTGCTTAAATTTAAATATTATAATTATATTTAAAAAATTATTATAATAATTAAAATAATGAATGATATTTGCAATGAAGATAGTAATTATGTAGATTCACATGCAAAAATTGATTATAAATATTTTACTAATATAGGTAAACCTTGGAAAAGTGAAGATGATATACAATTAATAAAATTATATAACGAAGAATTATTAGATATAGTTAAATTAGCTATAATATATAAAAAAACACCAGGTGCAATAATGTGTAGATTAAAACACTTAAATATTATATCGATAATCAATTTAGCAAGAGGATATACAGATTATTTAAATAGTGATTTATATATTGAACTTAGAGAAAATAGTACAAGCACACGAGGTAGAAAAAATAATAACAAAAATAATAACAAAAATAATTCTAACATAGAAAATAATTCTAACATTGAAAATAATTCTAACATAAAAAATAATTCTAACATAGAAAATAATTCTAACATAGAAAATAATAATTTTGAATTTGAATTTAAAAAATCATTTAATAAAATTATTAACAAAAACTTAATAAATTATATTGAAATAAAAAATGAATATAAAGAAAAAATAGAATTATTAATTAATAACATTAAACAATTAAATAACTACATTGAAGAAATAAATACTAATAATGATTCAGATTTAATTTTAATAAAAGATAAAGAATATATATTAATTGATGATTTTGTTTATAATATAAATAAAGTAAAAGGGAAAATATATGGTACTTATAATAAAACTACAAATAAAGTTACTAGAAATAAATAACTTATTTTTATATTCATTAATGTCTATAATTTTTATACTATATATTTATCTATCATATATTTATTTTTATAAAAAAATAAATAATATAAAACTATTTTTATATTATTTATTAAATGCAATAAGTATATTTTTCTTTCATCAACAGCAAAAAAAAATAAAATAAATTATAAACTCTACTACACTTAAATATTTTGTAATTCAAGTGCTGAAAATATCAATTCTCTTAATTTTATAATATAATTTTTAACTATTTCATATTTTTGTGTATCGCTACTCATTGCTATTTTTTCAAAACATTGGGAAGCAAGCCTTAATTTATTATATATATAACACCAGTAGGTTTACCTGCTTTAATTTTAATAAAATCTACATTTTCAATAAATTTTTTAACTTTTGAATATTTATTTTGTAATCTTCTTCTAATATTATCTAATGTAATGTTTAAATATTCTACAACATCAATATCTTTAATATGAAAATATAATGCATAATTTTTCTTAATAAAAGTATCAATAAAATATATATCTATATCTGTATGTTTTTTTAATAATTCAATAAAATTATTATTATTTTTATTATTAATATCTTTATCAATTATTCTATTATTGTTGATTTTTTTTATATTAGTACTATTAATTAATTCATTATTATATTTATTACTATTATATTTTTGTATATTATTTTTTTTATCAACGATTGGACCCATGAGGTTCATAAAAATAAAAAAATTAAAAATTTTATTTTTATTCATCTTAATAATGAAAAATTATAGATTTTTCATTATTAAGATTCTTGTGGGCTACGTCCATGATGTAATATTTATATTAATTAATAGAATTTTTTTATAATAATAAAATATTCTAAAGTGGATAATTTTTTAGTTTTCATAACTCTATCTTCCTAGCTACGCTAATGCGATATATAATTTTTTAGCAACATTACTTTAGTGTTAAATTTTTATCAGTTGTATCAAGTCTTTCATTAACATCATCTAATTTACTAATTTATCATTAGTAAATTAGATGATGGTACTTAATTTATTATAATATTAAATAAGCTTATAATAAACGAGGATAATAACAGTTTATTATAAACATATAAATAAAAAATTATTTATTAATATCTATTATTATAAATGGTTTAATATTAATTTTATCTTTACAATAAGAATATAATCCTAATAAATTAGATAACTCTTCATATAAATTTTCATTTTTATTTTTAGATACATATTTATAATAACAGTCATTAATTATTTTTTTTAATTGATTATGTTCTATTTGATAAATCTCTTTATTTTTAATTACTTGATTTTTTTTTAATTTTAATTTCATACAATTTTCAATTAATACTGAATTTTTAACTAATGCTAAATATTTTAAATCTATTTCTTTAATTCTACCAATATTATAATTTCGTAATCTTTGAATTATATTTTTAGTTCTACCTATTTTAAATATATCTGTTTTTCTTTCATCTGCTGCAAAAAAATAAATTGTTTCATATCCTATATATTTATTTAACTCATCATAATTAGTCATAGATTGATATATTAATCTTTGATTTTCTGTTAAAAATTCTCTTAATTTAACAAAATACATTCTAACGGATTCAGAGTTTTGTGTATCGCTACTCATTGCTAAACGTTCAAAACATTGATAATTTAACATATACGTAAGAGAAGTAGATGTTTGTCCATTTTTTATTTTAATATAATCAACCTTTTCAAAAAAATTTTTGGATTTAGTAAATGTATTATTTAATCTTCTTCTAATTGTATTTAATTTAACATCTAAATATTTAGCTACATCGTCATCTTTAATATGAAAATCAAGTTCATGACCTATTTTAAATTTTTTAAAAAATATATTTATAAATTCATGATCTATTGTTGTATATTTTTTTAATAATTCCATAAAATTATTATCATTTGTATAAAAATTATAATTATCCATATAATATATATTATAAATTATTTTTATATATTTTTCATTGGTAAGTCTGACTTACCAATGAAAAATATATAAAAAATTGAATTGTATGTAAACTTAAATTAGGAAGCCTAATATATTATTAGTATGATAAAATAATTATATTTTATAATGATTTATAATCTTACTTAAAATATATAAAAAAATTAAATTATACATTTTATTTAATTTTTTTTTAGCCCTTGTTAAAAATAAAAAAATAATAGAACAATGTATGAAATTATGAATGCGTGAAAATCAAGTAAAAAAAAATAGAGAAATTTATAAAATTGATCCAAAAGAATTAAAAAAAATTACCGACCGCTTTGTGGTCTTGCAAGGCTGCTATGCAGCTGGTAGATAATTGTTATTGTAAACATGTTACAAAAAATGAAAATGAAAAATTATATAAAGAAATTAATGATTTACTAGGAATATATATTTATACAAAAGATAAAATAAATATTAAACCTTATATTATAATTAGTAAAGAATTATAAGTAATTTATTTAGATAATTACTTAAATTAAATATGTTAATTATAAATTTATTTATATTCTAATGAATTATTACTCTTTCCTTTATTGAAAAGCTATATCTAATGTACATATGTTAATATTATGCAATAATACACCCAACAAATAATGACTTAAAGTATTTAACTAAAATAAATAATAATTATCTAATGATGATATATTAAAGACATAGTAAAAATATATAGTGACTTTTATTCCAAAAGTAATAAATAATATTATATTATTTTCTATAAAAGTTTAATGATTAAATTATTTTAGTAATAATTGATTTGTTATATCTAAAGATAATTGGTTATCCACTATTTTCAAAAGTAATTAAAAAAATAACTAATGAAGATATTAATTTTAATTATATTGGTTTATTAAGTTATTTTTTATTATTTTATAATAAAAAATAAAAAATCTGTTTTTGATGCATTTATACTAGGTTTAGTAATATATGGAACTTATGATTTTACAAATATGGGAATATTTAAAAATTATGATATTTATATTGGCTTAATAGATACATTATGGGGCGGATTATTACTTTCAATAACAACATATATTTATTATCAATTAAATTAATAATATATTGTTATTATCACTTAAAAAAATAAATAAAATATACTTATTTATTTTTTTAAGTGATAATAAAATTTTTATTTTGCCAATAGATTATTTAATAGAAATAATACATACTTTACTTAAAACATAAATTTTTTCTATATTCAACAGCTTATTCATCTTTGAATTTAAATCAATGTAGATCTTTAGAAAGTATGAAAAATATTAAATTATTAATTTTTAAGTATAAATCAGATTTCACTATAGCATTTATTGATTTACCCTAGCAAAGCTGATAAGTGGAAAATCTAGTATTATTATCAATTATTTTCCAATCTATATTATTATTATTAAAAAATATTTAAAAATAATATTTATTAACAATATAGCACTCCTTAATTTAAAGGAGTGCTATATATATTTTCTAAAGTAAATATATAAATAGAAGATTTTTTAAAAAAGTTTTCAACAATTCCTAAGAAATTTATAAAAGATTTTTTCATTATCGCAAAAGAAGAATATTCAGATAATGAATTAATAATAGATTTTGATATTGTATGTAAATGGCTTAATGTAAGAAAAGATAATTTGAAAACTATATTATTGAATAATTTTGAAGAAGATTTTGATTATACTATTGAAATTAAAAAGAAAAAACAAATAAATAGTACTGGTAAAACTACATATCATGAAATTTTTATTACACCTAATTGTATGAAAGAATTATGTATGATATCACAAACAAAAAAAGCAAAAGAAGTAAGAAAATATTTTATAGCTCTTGAAAAGTTAATTAAAAAATATTTTGAAGATATCAAAAATCAAATGTATAAAAAAATAGGAATTTTAGAACAAAATCAAAAACCAAAATTAGATATAAAAAAAGGCGTTATTTATATTTTAGAAGCACAAAATACAGATACAACATTATATAAATTAGGAAAATCTGAAGATATAAAAAAAGATTGAAAACATATAATACCGGGAATGCAAATGATGTAGAACCTTTATTTATAATTAAAGTTAGTGATATAACAACTACAGAAAATTGTATTAAATCATTATGTAGAAAATATCAATATAGAAAATATAAAGAGATATATGAAATAGATTTAGAATTATTTAAAAAAGTTTTAGAAACTTGTAGTGATATATCAGAAGAATTAGCAAAAGAATATAATAATAAAAAAATAAAAAAAGAATTTATTAATAAAATATCTAGAATGAAAAATCCAACAATTAATAATAAATATTTTATGTATTTATCTAAAAACTAAAATATTTATTACACCTTTCACACTGAAAAATGGGTACAGAACAAAAAATACATTCAATTCTAAGGTATCAAACCGAAAGCAATCGAATGGGATGCATAAATTGTATTGTAATTAATCACTATCAGAATTACTATTAGATTTGATATCATCATTTATTGTAACTTCTTTTTTTTACCAAAAAAGATTTAATTGTAGTAGTTGATATTTTCATATCATATTCTTCTTTTATTTTAATTCTACACATTTTAGTATCATTACCACATATAACTTTATTATTTTCAATAAATTCTATAATTTCAACTGGATATCTTGATTTCTTTTCAACTATTTCACTCTCAGCGTCTTTTATAATATAATCAAATATAACACCATCTGTTGTTTCTTTCCATCAATTAATAATTATTTCATTTCTGACAACTTTATTGTGACATAATGAACACAATACAACTAAATTAGAAGCATCGTTTTTTGTAAATAAATTTTATCTTTATTAATTTTATCATTAGATATGTTTATAATTAACTGTTAAATTTTTTGTTTATAATAAGATTATTTAAATTTACTTTATTATATAAACTAATTTTTAACATATAATAAATGTATTAGTCAGTGTTATTGTCTTAGCTAATCCAAAAATTTTGTGTTAAAAAATATCTCTCTGAAATTGTTTGTTAATTTTTTTCTGTTATATTTAATTTTTCCTTCATTAAAAGAAAAAAAAATAAATTAAATATTTTTTAAATCAAATGTAGAAAATATAAATTCTCTTAATTTAACAAAATATAATCTTACTGATTCTGATTTTTTGCTATCACTACCCATTGCTAAACATTCAAAACATTGGGAAGCAAGCTTTAATTAATCATATATGTTAATCCATAAATTTTTTCTTTAGATTTTACTTTTATATAGTAAACATTCTATATAAAATTAATAGTTTTTGATAAGGTATTAGATAATCTTCGTCTTATTGTATTTAATTCAACACCTAAATAATTTGCAAAGTCAATATCCTTAATATGAAAATCTAATTCGCGATTTGTCTTAATAAAAGTATCAATAAAATATATATCTATATCTGTATGGTTTTTTAATAATTCAATAAAATTATTATTATTTTTATTATTAATATCTTTATCAACCATTATATTATTATTTAATTTTTCAATATTACTACTATTATTAATTAATTCATTATTATATTTATTGCTATTATATTTTTGTATATTATTTTTTTCATCTAATGACAGGAACCATGGAGTTCATAAAAATTTTTTTATTTTTATTCATCTGAATAATGACAAAATCATAGATTTTTCATTATTAAGATCCTTGCGGTCATAGCCCATAATAAATAATTATTATAATTAATATATTTAATTTTTTTTATTATATCTGAGTCAATTTCTTTAATTGCACATATTATTATAAACATGTTTTATTCAATTAGTAATAACATTATAAAAAAATAATGTAGACTAATTATTATATTATTTTATGAAAATAATTTTTACAATAATATATTTAATAATATTAAGGGTTATACCTGAATATTATTTTCTAATCTTAATTAAATATGGAATTAATAGAATTTCTTAAAACACATACTAAAATAAATAATGATTTTATTAACGATTTTTTTGGATTATATAATTCTAAAGATAAATATAATTTTGCAATAGATTTAGAAAATGTAGCTAAATGGATGAATTCAAATAAAAGTGATTTGAAAGATACCTTAGTTAATTCTTATAAAGAAAAAATAGATTATAAAATAATTAAAGGAGAATCATCTGGAAATGTTGGAAAACCAAAAGAAACAATTTTATTGACACCAAAATGTTTTAAATTAATGGCAATGCAAAGTAAAACAAAAAAAGCTGTTGAAGTTAGAGAATATTATTATGAATTAGAACAAGTAATTGATCAATATAAAGAATATATAATACAAGGATTAGAAGATAAAATTAAAAGACTTGAAAATAATCAAAAACCCAAAATAAATCCATCTAAAGGTGTTATCTATATTATAGAAACTTCAGATAGCGTAGGACACTATAAGATTGGCAAAACTAAAAATCTTAAACAAAGATTGAAACAATATAATGGAGATAAAAAAGATGATATAATACCAATATATATTTATGAAACTGATGATATTGATGAAGTTGAAAGATGTATTAAATCATACTCTAAAAAATATCAATATAGAAAATATAAAGAAATATATAAAACTGATATTAATGTATTAAAAGAATTAATTAATGATTGTGGTGATTTTAATGAAAAAACTAATTTAAAAGCTAAATGGAAAATTAATAAACAAAAGGGAGGTAATTATTTTATTGCTGTTTTTAAAAATTAAATATTATAATATGAACTTTGTAAAAAAATGATTTAGTTGATAATATTAATATTCAATTAGTAATATTGTTATTAATAATTTATTATTATATTATAATCAAAATCAGTGCACTTTAAATTTGTCATAGTTTTTGTATAAATAATTTTTTATAATTATTTCTATTTAAATTTAATTTTGAATTAAATGAATTAAAAATATAAATTATATAATTATTTACTTTAAAAAAATGCAATGATTATATAAAGAATGAATATATTTAAATTAATTTGTCTTAATAAATTCTAATTAAAAATGTATTAAAATTAATTATTATATTACTATATAGAGTAAATGTATTAGGTAATTTTTTAATAATTTCAACTATTATATCACAACTTTTATATGTTATCTTAATTATTATATTACTGCCAATATGCTAGCTTGTATGCGAACCTAGTGGACAGCTATTTTATTTTCTAATTTAATCTAATATATAATTTAAATTTCTAGTTTCTTCACTATCAATTATAATTGATTTAATATTTTCTTTTTCTTGTGGACGCAAGCATGTATTATAATTTTTAAAATTTAGTATATTTTGCTCTGTATATTGTTCTAATGGTGATATTATAATTCTTGGATATTAAAAAACTAGTAAATGTTTTATCACAACCACAAGGGGATACCCCCAGGTATCCCTATTATTATTATCTTTATAATATTCATTAAATTTTTCTAAATATTCTAATTGATAAATATAGGGAACAAATATATTTTTAGGTATTATTATATTATTTTCTCTACTTTGTATTGGTAGATGAATAAATTTATGAGTATTTCCTTTACACACTTTAGATAGATTATAGGAATATTTATTATTACTAGTATAAATAATTCCTTCTTTACTCTATAGAGTAATGTTCTGATTGAGCCATAATAGCAAAATATCCAGCTAAATCTTTTATACATAATGATCCTTCATAATTTTTACATTGCTAGCGAAGCAGAAAAACTTATTTTATTAGTATCATAATTTATTTGAATAATATCAATACCAATATCACGAATATAATTTTTACAAGTTTCTCTGTTAATTCTGCAATCATCAATATTATCAATTAATTTAGCATTAAATAAAATAAATCAGGAACATCTTTCCATAAATAGGCAATAATATTATTATCAAATGTGCTATTTATATAATTACATACATATTCTTCGTAAATTGTTCCCTTATCTATTTTATTCATATTAATATTAATATTAATACATAATTTTTTATTTTTAAATATATTTATTTATTTAAAATAATTATTTTTATTTAAATACATGTATTTAAATAATTTTTAGGAGTAATTTTTATATATTATACTAACTTGCTAATTTATGATTGGAAAGTTAATAAAATTAAATCTTTACAATCAAAAATCTTGAATACACAATGCATTCTTTACAAAGAATAAAAATATTATAATTTTATAAAAATATTAAAAATTGAATTATTAATTTAGTTCTTCTTAACTATTTAATATAATATGTCAGATTTTACAATAGCATTCATTGGCTTACCATCAAGTGGAAAATCTAGTATTATTAATTCACTAATTGGTAAAAGAATATTAGAATCAGGTATTTGCAGAACTACTACTGAATATAATTTATTAGATCATATTATTGAAGATGATAATAATAATAAATTTAAAGTTATGGATTTACCCGGTATTTGTGATAGCGAAGAACATAATGTAAATTTTAATGAATTAACTAATAAACATATTCTTAATGCTAATTTAATTATATGGACTAGCGATGTTAACAAAGCGTTCATTACAACACATGAAGTTAATGAATATAATAGAATAAAAAAAATATTAGATAATGTGTTTAGTGAAACTGGTAAATTATATTATTTAATTATTATGTTATCAAAATGTGATAAAGATATAAGTATAAATAAATCACTAACAAAAAATAAAAAAAAAATAAAAAAACATGATGAAGAAATATCAGATTCTGATGAAGATACTGATACTCTCGATTTAATCAATAAAGTACATGAAAAATTTCCTAGTGAAGATATTGTATATTTTAATGCATTTGGAAGATCTATGTTTAGCGATAAGTCTACAGAAACATTAAAAAAGTTTATTACCAAGATAGGAATACCTCAGACTAAATATAATATAACATTTAATATTAGCAAATATATTAAAAATTATGATGTAAAGCAAACTATTATATATTATGAACATTTTCAAAGTAAATTTATATTATTTAAAGATTCAAAGTTTGAAATAACTAAATTATTAGAAATATGGGATAATATGACTAATGAAAATAAAAATAGTTTTCTCTCAAAATTATTTGAAGAAAATTTTATTCCTAGTTTGAGTGAAAAATGGGATACTAAAATTTTAAAAATATGTCAATTTCATTCTTGTGATAGTATTAAGAATTATAATAATAGTCGTATTAGATATAATGAATTAATCAATTATTATTTATATATATTAATTAATACACTAACAATAAAACATGATTTTACTATTAATGAATTAATAGAATATATAAATAGTAGTTTTAAGTTATTAAATTATTCACAACAAGAAATTTTTTATAATAAATTATTATTTGATTATAGTTTTGATTGTGGCAATAGAGTAAATATAATAAAGATTCTTGATTTCTCTAAAAAAAATTATTATAATTTTGAGGTTAGATTTAATGAATATATTACTTCACTATTATCAGATGATGATGATAATTTTGATGATTTTAGAGAATTTTATAATACTATAAATGCTTTAATAATTGATAAAAAATATAAATTAAAATTTGATGAAAATAAATGTGTTGTAAATAATTTTGATGATTATATTGCAATATTAGATAATATAGTAAATGATTATGATTATATATTATTAAATAAAGTACAAATTATATTTTATATTATTGGTCATAATGGACTTCAACGTAGTGATTTTTATTGTAGTTATAATAAATTAATAATATCAGATTATTATATTCAATATAATAGATTAAAATATAATAAAAAATGGCTTGAGAAAAATAATAAAATTTGGAGAAAAATATATAGTTCGCTACAAGTTGAATATGATTTTGATATTGTAAAATTTGAACCAATAAATAAATTTGAATTATTATATGATATTAAATATAATCAAGATAATGAAAAATATGAAGATATTGAAAATGATAATAATAGTAATAGTAATTAGTTATATAATAATAATAAAAATTGTATAATTATTATATTAATTTATTTATCATTTTTATTATTTCATATATAGTGAGTTATAAATTAATATTATATATACGTTTTTTGTTCATTAATTGAACTGCATTAAATATTATTTATGTATTTATACAAAAAATTTGTAAAATTTTTAATATATAATTTTTATAAAAATTATATATTTAGTAATCTTCACTAATGCAAGTAAATTTATATATATTTTATAAATTTAGTTATTATTTAATATTAATAATATTGAATAAATATATTTATGGAATAAATGAGTAAATAGAAGTAGAAAGGGTATTTTTCCGCATCCCAATATAATAATTTTAAATAAACTTATTTTTGATATATATATATAAATTTAAGAGTAGATATAATAAACATACTTTTTTTTCAGTAATCCACCCTAACAATAAATGTAAGAAATTATTTTGACAAAATGATTTTTTTAGTCTTGTAAGGGTGGATTACTGAACTAAAAAATTATATTTCTCAGTACATATATATATATATGAGTATAGCTGATAATAGTTTTATAAAATTATTAAAAAAATATACTATTATTGATAAAGATTTTATTAATATTTTTTTTAAAAAATTTAAAGTTGGTGAAGAATTAGAATTTCATATTAAAGATATTGATGTTGCTAAATATCTAGGTGTAGAATTAAATACAATTAGAAGAAGATTAAGTAATACACTTTCAAAAACTATTAATTTTATAGAAAATGTTGATTATATAAAAGTGAAATCCACCAAAAAAATTAATGGATTAATTTATATGATAAATTATCAGTGTTTTGAGAGACTAGCCATGGGAGGAGATACGGAAGAATCAGAAACAGTAAGAATGTATTTTGTTAAATTAAGAGAATTTATAACAGAAAATCAAACATTAATATATCAATCTCTAGAAAATTATGAAGATTTAAAAAAATATTCAAATTTTGAAACAATCTACTTTTTTGCAGTTGATGATAGAAAACAAAATATATTTAAAATAGGTAGAACAATTGATATAGTAAAAAGATTGAGAAATTATAATGTTGGTAGAATTAAAGAGATTGAATTAAAATATTTAGCATTAGTAAAAAATTCATTGTTGATAGAAAATTGTATGAAACTCAATTTAAAAAAATATAAATTATATAAAAATAAAGAAATATACACAATTGAACCAAATAAAATAAAAAAAATTATTAATGATTGTTATTGTAAATATGTAAATAAAAAAATTAATAATGATTTATATGAAGAACTTTCCAATTTATTAGGATTATATAGTTATGTAAAAGATAAAATAAATATTAAACCATATATTATAATTGGTCATAATTTATAAAGTTATTATAATTAAATTAAGTACATAGATTGATAAATAATTATTATTATTTTAATAATTATATATAGTATTTTTAATCTTATAATTTTATTATAAGATTAAAAATTGAATCATTAATTTATTTCTTCTAGAATTTTTTTTTATAATTTATATGTTAGATTTTATAATAGCATTTATTGGGCTTACGCTAGCTACACTGAAAAGTGAAAAATCTGTATTATTATTATTAATTCATTAATTGGTAAAAGAATATTAGAAATCTGGTATTTGTAGAACTACTTTAGCTAAGCTGAGAATATAATTTATTAGATCATATTATTGAAGATGACTATAATAATAAATTTAAAGTTATAGCCTAGGGCGTATATGCCATAGGCAATGGATTTACCAAGTATTTGTAATAGTGAAGAACATATTCTTAATGCTAATTTAATTATATAGACTATACGTCAAAGGCTATATGTTAATAAAGCCACACCAAAGTTACAACACATGAAGTTAATGAATATAATAGAATTAAAAAAATATTAGATAATTTATATAATGAAACTGGTAAATTATATTATTTAATTATAATATTATATAAATGTGATAAAGATATTAATAGTAATATAATCAAGAACAGGCCAGGAAGACTTGGTAGGATAAAGCACGTAAAACTTAAATAATATAATATTGATAATTAAATTTGTTTAATAATAATATTTATAAAATAACATTTTTTCTTTTATTATATATTTCATCAATATTTCTTAAAAAATCTAATTGATTAATATTAATAAGATTTAATTTATTTCCACAACAATCTATATTATCTTTTAATTCTTCTTTAATATAATTCCATAAAGTTGAAGCATTTGGTACTTGTTCTAATTTTTTAATTTCTGTATATCCTTCCAATTGTTCCATTTTTTTATTTATATATCTTTTTTGACCACGGATAATATAATATTTATATTCGGTATTAGAATTTTTCATAATAATAAAATATTCTAAAGTGGATAATCTTTTAGTTTTCATAACTCGGTCTTCAACTGCGATATCTAATTTTTTAGCAACCTTAATTAGATTTTTATCAGTAGTATCAAGTCTTTCGTTAACATCTTCTAATTCTTCAGTAGCATCATCTAATTTATCATTAGTAATATCTAATTTATCTAATGTTTCATTTAATTGTGATTCCATTTTTTTACTTCTCTCAATAATTTCCCTATTATCCTCTAATATTTTATTCATTTTTTCTTCTAAAGAACATATTTTATTATCTTTTTTGTCAATTTTATTTTTAAGTTTAATTATATATTTTTTATTTAATTCAATTTGATAATCATTATAATATTTAACACATTTTTCTAATAATAAATAATATTTTGCATATATTTTTGTATTTTTTGACCGCATTAAACATATTTTAAATGCTTCTGGTGAAAGATAATATTCATTTTTATATTTTGTGCCTGATGAAAGCTGCTCAGGAACATTCCTGAGCAGGTAATCTTCATTTTCAATAAAATTATTTTGTTCTAATATTATTTTTACATCTCTAGTGCCTCCTTTCATATTAGAAATACCATATTTTTGTAACATATTATGATGGATACAACATTCATCTTTACTAACTAATTCAATAAATTCATCAATAAAACTAATATCAATATTATATTTAATTTTATTAACTTCTTTTACATAATCAATAATATTTATTTGTTGTTGACTCGCCGAGTCAACTAAATAAGTATTATATTCTTCTACTGTTTTAGATAAATTCATTAATTTAAAATAACTATTGTTAAAACATATTTAATTATCAATTTTTATAAAATAAAAAAAATGATAACTAATTTATTAACTAATTTTATATTCTTAGTTAGGATTAGTATATAATAAAATAAAATATATCGTTCCAATTAAAAGTTATTAATTTACTTCCTCACAAAGCTGTAAATTCATTCTTATCATCATCATTTAAATCTTCAGCTTCGCGAGGATTTGGTTGATTACTTTCTGAATAATTTAATATTTTTTTACTTTTAATATTAGATATACATATATTTGGTAAATTTACTAAAATTTTATTTAATTCTCTTTCATGTATTGATTCATAAGTTATAGAATCTAAATATTTATCTCTTGATTTTATATAACCATCAGTTACTTTTCCATTTGGATTATTTATTTTACTAGGTGTAATATCAATCATAATACCCAAATATAATACTATTAATTTTGAAAATATAAAATATTTATTATTAAAAATTGAATTATTATTATTTTTTCTTTAGCCACTAATCAAAAATTAATGACACATTTTACAATAGCATTCATTGGCTTACCATCAAGTGGAAAATCTAGTATTATTAATTCACTAATTGGTAAAAGAATATTAGAATCAGGTATTTGTAGAACTACCACTGAATATAATTTATTAGATCATATTATAGAAGATGACGATAATAATAAATTTAAAGTAATGGATTTACCTGGAATATGTGATAGTGAAGAACATAATGTAAATTTTAATGAATTAACTAATAAACATATTCTTAATGCTAATTTAATTATATGGACTAGTGATGTAAATAAAGCGTTCATTACAACACATGAAGTTAATGAATATAATAGAATTAAAAAAATATTAGATAATGCATATAATGAAACTGGTAAATTGTATTATTTAATTATTATGTTATCTAAATGTGATAAAGAAATTAATAATAATGTAATTAAAAAAGATAAAAAAATAAAAACCATTAATGAAGAAATATCAGATTCTGATGAAGATACTGATATTAATGATTTAATCAATAAAGTACATGAAAAATTTACTAATGAAGATATTTTATATTTTAATGCATTTGGAAGATCTATGTTTAGCGATAAATCTACATCAACATTAAAAAAGTTTATTTCAAAGCTAGGAACACAGACTAAATATAATATAACATTTAATATTAGTAAATATATTGAGAATTATGATGTAAAGCAAACCGTATCATATTATGAACATTTTCAAAATAAATTTATATTATTTAAAGATTCAGAGTTTGAAATAAATAAATTATTAGAAATATGGAATAATTTAACTATTGAAAATAAAAATACTTTTTTATACAAATTATTTGAAGAAAACCCTACTCCTCAATTAAATGAAAAATGGCAATTATCAATTATAAAAATATATGAATTTATTTCTAATGATATTATTAAGAATTATGATAATAGTCATATTAAACACAATGAATTAATTAATTATTATTTATATATTTTAATTAAACGAAATTCATATAATCATACAATAGTATATAAATATAAAATAGAAGAAATAATAGAATGCATAAATAGTACTTTTAAGTTATTAAATTACTCTCAACAAGAAATTTTTTATAATAAATTATTATTTGATTATAGTTTTAATTGTGAAAATAGAGTAAATATTATAAAGACTCTAGATTGGTCTAAAAAAAATTATTATAATTTTGAGATTAGATTTAATCAATATATTTGTTCTGAAATATCAGATGATAAAAAGAATTTTAAAGCATTTTATGATACTATATATGCTTTAATAACAGAGAAATATAAATTAAAAAAACAAACAATTGAACTAAAATATGGTAATTATGTCTCAAAACATGAATTAACAAAATATAAATTAACATATGAAGAATCAAAATCTATTATAGATAATTTTAATCATTATCTTTCAGTATTAGATGATATAGTTAATGATTATGATTATATATTATTAAATAAAATACAAATTTTATATAGTTTGATTTGTCAAGATTCAAGTGTAAGTAGTTATTATAAATTAATAAAATCATATAGTAATATACCATATTACAGATTAAAAAGTAATAAAAAATGGTTAGAAAAAAATGATAAGATTTGTAGAAATATATTTAGTAATATACAAGTTGAATATGATTTAGAGTTTGATATTGATGAATTTAAACCAATAAGTAAATTAGAATTATTATATGATATTGATATTATAAGTCAAAATGATGAAGATTATGAAGATATTGAAAATGATAGTAATAGTAATTAAGAGAATTAGTAGTAATTATACTAAAAATATTTTTTAATTTATTTTGATTATTTATTATTATCAAAATCAATAAGATTTATAATATTTTTATTAATAAATAATTTTATACTTATAATATTATATGTACAGATATTATTTGCAAAAAAACAATTAATAGTTTATTTAATGTTCTTTCATTATTAAGTATCTAAATAATCATTTAAAAATTTAATTATTTTATAACCAGAATAATCTATATTAGAATTTGATAAAGGTACTAATTATTTTTTGATATAAATCATTTAAAATTAATAATTAAATTTAATTAAGTGCATGTTTCCTTTAGTTTATGTATATTATAAAATAAATAAACCAAAGAAAATATACCTATAAAAATTAATTCAATATTAAATAATTTAAAAATTATATATGTTCAGATGAAAAATTATTCTTATTTATTATTAAATTTAAGTATTAGATACTATTTTATTTAAGCATATGATTTATTTTAATTATTAGAAAATATTAAAGAGATCTATATTATACAAAATATAGAAGCTTTAATATTTTCTAGTAAATATTTACTTAAAAATAATTTTATATTTAAATAAATATATCAGTTTTTATTAATATTTTTAACTTCTTATAAAAAATTAATAAAGGTAATTTTTTATTCAGAATAAATAATTTTTTATTCAGAATAAAAATATAATTATATTTACTTATTAATTATTATATAAGGTTTTATGTGAATTTTATTTTTAGTATAAGAATATAAACCTAATAAATTAGATATTTCTTCATATAAATTAGTATTTTGTTTATTAGAAACATATTTACAATAACAATTATCTATAATTTTTTTTAATTTGTCAATATTTACTAAATAAATTTCTCTATTATTAATTAATTGATTTTGTTCTAATTTTAATTTAATACAATTTTCAATTAAAACTGAATTTTTAACTACAACTAAATATTTTAAATCAATTTCTTTAATTCTGCCAACATTATAATTTCTTAATCTTTGAATAATATTATTTGTTCTACCAATTTTAAATATATTTGGTTTTCTCTCATCTACTGCAAAAAAATATATTGTTTCATAACCAGAATATTTTTTTAATTCATCATAATTTGTCATAGACTGATATATTAATTTTTGATTTTCAGTTAAAAATTCTCTTAATTTTACAAAATAATTTCTAACTGTTTCTGATTTTTGCGTATCACCACCCATTGCTAAACGTTCAAAACATTGATAATTTATCATATATGTTACAGATCTAGTTTTTCCAGTATTTATTTTAATATAATCAACATTTTCTATAAAATTAATTGATTTTGAAAAGGTATTATTTAATCTTTTTCTAATTGTAATAAGATTTACTTCTAAATATTCAGCAACAGCAATATCTTTAATATGAAAATCTAATTCTTCTCCTATTTTAAATTTTTTAAAAAAGGTATTAATAAACTTTTTATCAATTGTAGTATACTTTTTTAATAATTCAATAAAATTTCTATTACTCATAATTATAATTAGAAAAAAAATTAATATTATTAATATATCAGCCACCCTGACATATTAACTATTAAACCAAGGAAAAACCACTTTATTTATTTATTTTTAACTAAAAGAGCTTTACAAAATATTAATAAAAACTTATATATTTAGCAAATCATATAATATATTTAGCTTATACATTATTATTCTAGTAAATATTACTAACAATGTTATATCTATATATTTTTATAATATAAACCTAATTAATAATTATGATAAATAGCCTAGATTAACTTAAATAATATATATAAAAATGAATAAGGTAGTATTTTCTTAAAAACATCTATATAGATATTTTAATATAATATCTTATAAGTAGAACATTTTAATAGAAATTAGTGTATATAGGACATTATAAATATTAACTTTTCCAAAGCTAAACTATAACTCTTTAAATAATGCAAAAAAAAATACATGGTAATAGTAAAAATAAATATAACTTTCAGTATTATAGTGAAAATTATTGGTACTAGTAATACTAACATTTATTGATTAAGCATATTTTTAATCTTATAACTAAAGATAATATTAAAAATTGAATTATTAATTTATTTCTTTCTCAAAGGTTTAATATATAAAGTATGTCTGATTTTACAATAGCATTCATTGGCTTACCATCAAGCGGAAAATCAAGTATTATTAATTCATTAATTGGTAAAAGAATATTAGAATCAGGTATTTGCAGAACTACCACTGAATATAATTTATTAGATCACATTATTGAAGATGATGATAATAATAAATTTAAAGTTATGGATTTACCCGGAATTTGTGATAGCGAAGAACATGATGTAAATTTTAATGAATTAACTAATAAACATATTCTTAATGCTAATTTAATTATATGGACTAGCGATATTAATAAAGCGTTCATTACTACACATGAAGTTAATGAATATAATAGAATAAAAAAAATATTAGATAATGCAAATGCTATATCAGGGAAATTATATTATTTAATTATTATGTTATCTAAATGTGATAAAGAGATTAATAGTAATGTTATTAAAAAAGATAACATTCTTATTGATTCACAAAGAATTGCAAAAAAAATAAAAAAACCAGATGAAGAAATATCAGATTCCGATGAAGATACTGATATTAATGATTTAATTAATAAAGTTCATGAAAAATTTCCTAATGAAGATATATTATATTTTAATGCATTTGGTAGATCTATGTTTAGCGATAAGTCTACAGCAACATTAAAAAAATTTATTAAAAAGATAGGATTGCAAACTAAACATAATATAACATTTAATATTAGCAAATATATTAAAAATTATGATATTAATCAAAATATTACCTATTATAATACTTTTCAAAATAAATTTATATTATTTAACAATTCAAAGTTTGAAAATACAAAATTATTAGAAATATGGGATAATTTAACTAATGAAAATAAAAATAGTTTTCTCTCAAAATTATTTGTAGAAAATCCTACTCCTATTTTGAGTAATCCAAAGTATTGCCAAACAAATATTTTAAATATATTTGTATTTCTATCTAGTGAAATTATAAAAAACAACCATAATATATATCATGAATTAATCTATTATTATTTATATATTTATAATAATAGTTTAATTCATAATATATGTTCTCAAGAAAAAAAATATACTTTAGATAACTTAATAGAACATATTAGTTCTAGTTTTAAGTTATTAAATTATTCACAACAAGAAACTTTTTATAATAAATTATTATTTGATTATAGTTTTGATTGTAATTGCAGATGTTCAATATTAAATAATCTCGATGTGTGGTCTAAAAAAAATTACTCCAGGAATAATTTTGAAAATATGTTTAATTATTATATTGATTTTTATTCTAATGATAATTTTGTAAAATTTTATGGCACAATAAATAATTTAATATATAATAAATATGAATTAAATTATGATGAAACTAAAACTATCTTATCTAATTTTAATAATTATATTTCAGTTTTAAATAGTATAGTTAATGATTATGATTATATTTTATTAAACAAAATGCAAATTTTATATCAAATTTTTTATAATAGTAAAACTAATAGTATTATTCATTGTAATTATTATAAATTAATAAAATCATATAATAATATACCATATTTCAGATTAAAAAGTAATTATATTTGGAGAGAAAAAAATAATAAGATTTGGAGAAAAATATTTAGTAATTTACAAGTTGAATATGATTTAGAGTTTGATATTGATGAATTTAAACCAATAAGTAAATTAGAATTATTATATTATATTGATATTATAAGTCAAAATGATGAAGATTATGAAGATATTGAAAATGATAATAATAGTAATTAGTTATATTAAGTTATATATTTATAATGAAATATTATAAGTATAAATTTAATTTATTAAAATGATAATTTTTATTATTTAATATATTCTGATTAGTATATACAATATTATAATCTAATCAGAATATTATATATACTTTTCTAGTTTATTTATATATAATTATTTTTATCTAATTATTACATATGGTTTTATATTAATTTTATTTTTAGTATATGCATATAATCCTAATAAATCAGATATTTCTTTATATAATTCTTCATTTTGCTCTTTGGATATATATTTACAATAACAATCATCAATTATTTTTTTTAATTTAAATGATTGCTATTAAAAATTTCTTTATCTGGAATTGTTCTATTATTTTCCAATTTTAATCCAATACATTTTTATATTATAACAGGATTTTTTACTAATGCTAAATAAATATAAAACTTTGTTTTATATCATTATAATTTTTTAAATATTTGAACAATATCATTTGTTCAGATAAAATTAAAATCAATATAAAAAAAATAAATTAAATTATAACCTGTATAAATAAATCATATTTTAATTTTTAAATATAAATTCTCTTAATTTTATAATATAATTTCTAACTATTTCAGATTTTTGAGTATCGCCATTCATTGCTATTTTTTCAAAACATTGATAATTAATTATATATATAACACCAGTAGTTTTACCAGCTTTTAGTTTAATAAAATCTACATTTTCAATAAATTTTTTTGTTTTTGAATATTTATTTTGTAATCTTCTTCTAATATTATCTAATGTTATATTTAAATATTGCGCCACATCAATATCTTTAATATGAAAATCTAATTCACTATTTTTTTTAATAAAAGTATTAATAAAATATACATCTATATCTGTATTTTTTTTTAATAATTCGATAAAATTATTATTATCATTAATATCTTTACTAACTATTATATTATTATTTAATTTTTCAATATTACTACTATTATTAAATAATTCATTATTATTTTTTTTAATAGTATATTTTTGTATATTATTTTGTTCATTTAATGATAATAAATTATTATTATAACTTATATATTTAATTTTTTTTATTATATCTGAGTCAATTTCTTTAATTGAACATATTATAGGATTTATAGTTTTTATATCTTCACACCATATTAGTATTTTTGCTATTTTATTATTATATTTTCTTAATGATCTACTAATTCTTTGAACTATTCTTATTTTTGAAACACAATTATAAGTAATATAAACACTATCACAGCTAGGAATATCTATACATTCATCTAAAATTCCAACTGAACATAAAATACTTATGTCTGAGCTATTATTAAATTCTTTTAATTTTTTAATTCTACTATTTTTAGTATCACTACATATTATACTATCAATATTATATTTATAATTATAATAATTATTAACATCATTAAAACATTTAATAAAAATATCTATATGTTCATGAGAATTAAAATATATAATGGTTTTCAATTTACCTAATATTTTAATTGATTCAAAATAATATAATACTTTTTTAATTAATATATCGTCATAATCATTAATCTTTATTTGATTTAATAATTTATTATAATTATCTTCTTCATGAATTGGTAAATATAAATCATAATTAGAAATATAATTATTATTAATTGCGAATTCAAAAGACATTTTATAAACTATCTTTCCTACAATATCTTCAATATTACAATTATCTTCTATATCATAAATTTTAGGAGTCGCAGACATATATAATTTTTTATTTTTTGATTTAATTATTTTATTAATATTATCTTCACTATTAAAGATATTATTATAGCTTAAATTATGAAATTCATCAATTATTAAAAATGCATTAGGATATTTTTTAATAATTTCAACTATTATATCACAACTTTTATATGTAGACCCAATTATTATATTACCGCTAGCGTATTTATTGATTTTGTCTAATATATAATTTAAATTTCTAGTTCCTTCACTATCAACTATAATTGATTTAATATTTTCTTTTTCTTGTGGACACAAGCACGTATTATAATTTTTAAAATTTAGTATATTTTGCTCCGTATGTTGTTTTAATGGAGATATAATAATAATAATATTATAATTCTTGGATATTAAAAAACTAGTAAATGTCTTACCACAACCGCACGGCATTTGTAGAATACCATTATTATTATCTTTATAATATTCATTAAATTTATTAACACATTCTAATTGATAAGTATACGGAAGAAATATATTTTTAGGTATTATTATATTGTTTTCTTTACTTTGTAAAGGTAGGTGAATAAATTTATGAGTATTTCCCTTACAAACTTTCATTAGATTATAAGAATATTTATTATTACTAGTATAAATAATACCTTCTTTATCATAATGTTCAGATTGAGCCATAATCGCAAAATATCCAGCTAAATCTTTAATACATAAAGAACCTTCGTAATTTTTACATTGGATAAAAGTAATTTTATTAGTATTGTTATTAATTTGAATAATATCTACACCGATATCATGAATATAATTTTTACAAGTTTCTCTATTAATTCTACAATCATCTATATTATCAATTAATTTAGCATTAAATAAAATAAAATCTGGAACATCTTTCCATAAATAAGCAATACATTTATTATGAAAATTATTTTTATTTATATAATTACATACATATTCTTCATAAATTGTACCTTTATCTATTTTAGACATTAATAATTAATATTAATAAATGTTTAAATAGATAAAGGTACAATTTATGAATTATTTAATTATTAATTTATAAATTTTACAAATATGTAAAGTTAGAAAAATATTACTTTATTAATAATAAAATAATTAATAAAGTAATATTTTAGATATACATATGTATGGTTTCTTTTATTACTTTTATCACTTATATTATATATTTTCTATTTCATATTCTCTTATTGAAAATAATATTATTTTGTTTATAATATTTTATTTAAAAAAAAAATATTATAACTTAATGGTATCTATTCAAAATTTTATTATTAAGTACTGATAATATAAAAAATAATTTTTTTAATTTTTTATTAGATTAAAAATTGAATTCTTATTATTTTTTTTAATTTAATTTAATAAAAATTAATGACAAATTTTACAATAGCATTTATTGGATTATCATCAAGTGGAAAATCAAGTATTATTAATTCACTAATTGGTAAAAGAATATTAGAATCAGGTATTTGCAGAACAACTACTGAATATAATTTATTAAATCATATTATTGAAGATGATAATAATAATAAATTTAAAGTTATGGATTTACCAGGAATTTGAGATAGCGAAGAACATAATGTAAATTTTAATGAATTAACTAATAAACATATTCTTAATGCTAATTTAATTATATGAACAAGTGATGTTAATAAAGCCGCTCCTAAAGTTACAACATATGAAGTTAATGAATATAATATAATTAAAAAAATATTAGATGATGTATATAATAAACAGGTAAATTATATTATTTAATTATAATGTTATCTAAATGTGATAAAGATATAATTATCAATAAATTACAAAAAAAAACCTTAAAATTGTTTTTATAATTAATATGTCACAATGATTTATTTAATTTAAAATATTTTAAATTTTATTATATAAAAAAAAATAAAAAATTATTTAAGTATCTATTTGTTATTTTTTAGATATATTTATTAAACAAGAAAAATACTTAATATAATAAAATATTATTTGTTTTAAATTTACAAGCACTACATCCTCTACTATGCAGCTTTTAAACAGTAGTATTAATTTATATTCTAAACTGTAAAATACATTATTCATACATAACTCCATGCCATAATAATATAGCAATATTTTTCCATGGATTTTTAATTTTTATTTTATTTTTATTTCTAATTATTAAACATTGTATCATTGCTTCAAAATAATCTTTTAAATTATGATTAACCCATCCATATTTATCTTGATTTACATAAATGGGAGATACTACATTTTTATCTTGTATTTCCAATTCATATAAATTATTTTCTTGATTAATTAAACATCTGGATATATATAAATATATTATATAATCAATAAAAAGTTTTTCATTATTTATTTTTTTTATATTTACTTTCATTTTTGTTAAATCTTTAATTGTAAATTTTTTTTTATTTATCATTTTTAAAATTTTTTTATTGATTATATTATTAGGGTTATTTATACTATTGAGTCCTAAATATAATATATATGCTATTTTTTGCCATGAATTATTTATTTTAGAGGCTTTTCCTTTTAGCTCCTCATCTGACGATGTCATGTCTATTGTTTCATCTGTATAATATGCTATTATTATTGCTTTAAAAAAACTTTCTAATGTATTATTTATCCATTTATCGTTATTTAATATTATAGATACATATAAGTATAATATAAATTTATTAAATTTATATTCATTATCTATATCATTTATATTTATTTTCGGCAAATCTTTTATTGTTATTTTTTTTTTTCCAAATATCTTTTTTAAATCATCAAATTTTTTACTTAATCCTCCAGATTGAACTATATTATATTTAATAGTTAAATATTTTATTTTATATTTTAAATATTTATTATATAAAAAATAATTCATATATATATGATTATATAATATTTTTCTAAAAAATAGAAAAATGTTATAAATTTAAGTATAAATTTTTTATTAATATAATTTGTGTTAAAAAATAATTTAAATCATAAAAACAAATTATGTCATTCTTATTTAATTTTAATATTTCAATAAGGATAGTTTAATATAAAACTTAAATAATAATATTTAATCTTTTGAATATGTATATTTAATTTGTTTGATAAGTGGAATTAATGATGATACCTTATTATTTTCTAATTTTTTTAGAAATTCTTTAAATTCATTAATTTTATTTATAAAAATTCTAAAATATACATTTAATGTTCCAAAAGAAATCATAAAATCAAATTCACTTGAATAACCTATTTTATATTTTTTTAAAAATTTATCAATAATATCCATATATGGTTCTGCAAGTTCATCAAGTTTTTTACTTTTGAAAATAATATCTACCATAAAAGTTAATTTTTCTTTTTCTTTTAATAATTTGTTTTGTTTATTAAAAAAAATTTGAATAGCATCTTTATCTGATGTTATTCCATTAGTTCTATTTGGAAAAATTTGTTGTAAAATATAATTTACTTTACTTCTTAAATTTAATGGAACATTATGTATTAAATGCATTATTCCTTTTTTATCTCTACAATCAGTATAAAGTCTTCTTTCGGAATATAAAATATAGTTTTCATCTAAATTATAATCTTCTTGAAAATATTCAATATCAAAACTATTATTACCATATAATTTCCATTTAATAAAATAAAATTTTATACCAATTTTAAGTAAATATTTTTTTAATTTTGACATTCTACTTAAAAAAAAATTAGTATCATAAATGGCTTTTTGATATCCTGGATATTGTTTATAATATTCTTCGGCTGATTTTTTAGTACTAATTTTTTTCCATTTATATATATTATTTTTATCAGCTATGGAAATATATTTATTTCCATCATTTCCTTCTTTTATTTTATTTGGATAATCTTGAGCACTTACAGGAGGAGATGGGCGATCGGTATATTTAGATGTCATTATTATTTATTAGAAAAATTATTCTAATTATTATAATAATACAAAAATATTAATTAATTAAAAGTATATTTATAATTTATTAATTGTACATCTAAAAATTGCAATAAAATAATCTTTAATAACATCTAAATATTCTTTGTTAGATTTTAATTCATCTAATGCATATTTAAAACTTGTGATATCTTTTTGACATGGTGATGATACTATTTTCTTATTATTTTTAATATTACGATGGGCATATTTTAATAAATAAGTTGAAATTTTAACAATTTCAAACATTATATCTAAATTTTCTTGAATAAATTTTAATTCAATAAAATGTGATAAAATTTAATAGTTAAACATTGTTTCAAACTCATAAGAAAAAAATATATATTAGTAGTTATTTTAATCTAATTAGTCAATAGTTTTGATAATAAAGATTCTGTATAATTAATATTTTTTAGATATTTATATTCTTCTTTAATATCATTACTTATTCAATATAAGATTTAATCTTATATTATAATTCTGAAAATATTCATTAAAATAATTTTTTCTTTTAGGAAAGAATATATAATTTTAGTTTCATTAACTAAATTAAATATATTATTATTAGTATTAAATATTTTATTTATTTAATAAATCTTAAATTATTTAATAATAAATTTAGCTGGTCATATTGATTAATTATAAAATTAAATATTTCCTTTCAAAAAGATTTAAATAAAAATTTAATTTTTATATATTAAAATTCATAATTAATAAAATAATAATTCATTAATTGTATTGTATTATTTTAAAATTAAATTATTTTTATATAATATAAAATTAAATAAATATATTATTTATAATTTTAAATATATTATATCAATCTTAAAAGTAATATTAGTATTTTAAGTATTATAATAATATATTATATCAATAATGTTAATATAATAAAATTAATATTATAATTAATTTTATATAAATTATTATATTTATATTAAATAAAAACTTTAAAGATTAATAGGATAAATTTGACTATGTTTTCTTCTTACTTTTTTTATTATTGTCATTATACTAGAATATATTTTAAATATATTATATTATATAGTATTATTATTTAAGTTATTAAAATCTGATGAATCAAATGAATTAATAGTATTATTATTTGTATAAACATATGTAGATGAATAGTTATTAGAAGAATCATTAGAAGAATCATACGATAAATCAGAATATATTAAAGTATCATCAATATTTATTGGATTATTATTTAATTGTAAATTCATATATTTTTTTTTATATATATTTTTATATAAAAAAAATATATAAAAATTATTTTACTAATATAGGGTCATTATATTATGTAATTATCTTTTATTAATCTATTATTAATTTAATATTTTATTTTTATTTTTATTTTTTTTTTAATCAATAATATTATTAATTAAAATATTTAATTTAACAATATTGTTCCAAATTTAATAATAATATTATGTTGGTATAAATATATATAATTATATTTTAATATTATAATATTATGACTATATATGATTATATTTGTCATTTAAGAATTGGAATAGAAAATATTATTTAATAGTGTCTAAAAAAATTGATTTATAATTAATTTTTTTAATTTAAAAATAATTTTACCTAAAATAACCAAAATATTAGTTTAAATTTATAGTTATTGAAAATTGAAATTAAATGAATAATTTTTATATAGCTGCTATTGATAATGAATTAGCTATTAATGATAGAAATCATATTTTAATACAATTCATTAAAGAAAATGTAAAAGATTTTTTATCGATTAATAAATTATCAAAAAAATATTTTTTATTAGAATTAATAAATAAAACTAATTTTGAATTATCTGATATTTTATACAAAACATTAATAATGAAAAATATTTATGATATTAGTAAAACTAATTATAAAGAATATATTTATAAAAAAACAGCCAGTGATAATCAATATTATAAAGAAAATTATCATCTTTATCAAATAAATTTTAAAAAATCTTTAATACCAGCTTTACCATTTAACTGGTTAGAATTATCTATTTTTAAGTTAAATAATATTGAATATAAATGGTTATGTTTTAGAGAAATTGAAGTATTTAGATTTTTTATAAATTTTTATCATAATCAAATGAAAGAAGTATATAGAAATCCATTACAAAAATTACTAGTGCCATATTTTATTCTTAATTGGCATCATGACAATATTTCAATTGAAATAATAAAAAATATTTTACTAAAATTTAAAATATTAACAGATTTTGAGTATGAACGTTTAAATGCAATATTATATATGAAAAATATTCTCTTACTAAATAAATATCATGTAGGAGAATATACAAATTTATATTTTTTGGATAAATGGTTGGAACAAGATATACCATTTTTAGAAGAATTACTTTCTAAAATAAAAATAATTAGTAAAATAGAAAATATAAGATTGAAAATAACTGAATTAAATATTGAATTTATGGAAAATACTAATATTCAATTAGAATTACCTAGAATTCCTTATAATTGGGAATGTTTTTCAATATCAAAAGTAGAAAATATATTAACTATATTTAATGATTTTTTAAATTTAGCAATTAAAAGAAATAAAATTATTTCACATTTAGAAAAATATTTTTTACTTACAATTCCAATAATACCAATATTGCCTATAGATTATAATCCAAAATATATAGATTTTACTAAAGACTTAAATAAAAAAGTATTATATAATGTGCATGATGAATTAACAATAATGCATAATGAACTTTATATAATATCTTTCTATAATAAAAAACATGATATTAGCGATGAAATTCAAGAATCTTGTAATTGGGGTGTTATGGAATTATTAAAAAATAAAAGTAAACTGTTGATGACTTGGCAATATAGAATTACACATCATTATCTTGATGATTAATTTTATTTTATTTAAAATATATCATTTTATTTCGTGTATTGTATTCAATTTTAAATGCTGTTTAATCTTTTAAATTTTTAAGATTTAATTTTAATTCTTCTTAATTTTTAGAGTATATTTCATCTGATTTAAAAAAAAAAGTTAATTTATATTTTTTAAACTTCAATAAATTTTAATTAATCTAACAATATCTTTAATAGTTTCTGGTTTATATTTATATAGTATTATTATTTTTAATAATAATAAAATTTAATTTATTAATTTTAATTGATTTTAAATCTCAAATCTATTATTTATAATAGATATGTTTATTTCGTCGTCAATAAGCAAAAATAATATTATCATATGAAATTCCTATTATATCTAATAGATTTGAATATATTTCAATAGGTATATTATCTTTAATTAGATAAACTTTACTATTATCGGCTAATCAATAAATTTAATCATTAGTTGAAATTATTTTAATATATTTATGTTTTGAAATAATAATTTTATATGTAATATTAATGTGTAATAAATATAATACTATTATCTTTAGAATTCCAATACAGTTATCGGTAACTACAATCTCATGAATATCAACTAATTTAGTTTTCAATTCTTCATAAAGTTCTATTAATTTATTATTAGCACCCCATATTAAAATAGAATTTTCATTTGTAAGGCTTACAAATGTTTGTTTTATAATCAATATTTTTGTAATTTTTAAGAATTGATTATTAATATATGAGATAGGTTGTAAATTTAATTTATTATCAAGATCATAATATATTTTAAATGA
>Ga0214919_10001669_pt1 | contig 35854 bp, 32 predicted proteins | sample LL1503_MetaG_FD_177994 | JGI IMG/M metagenome (GOLD analysis project Ga0214919, IMG submission 177994) | Freshwater microbial communities from Lake Lanier, Atlanta, Georgia, United States - LL-1503 | ecosystem: Environmental > Aquatic > Freshwater > Lake | place: USA: Georgia | collected...
CTGAGGACCATAGCGAGTTGGTACCACTCCTTCCCATCCCGAACAGGACCGTGAAACGACTCAGCGCCGATGATAGTGCGGATACCCGTGTGAAAGTAGGACATTCTCAGGCTATTAAAGCGAAAAAGCCCGGTCAATAGACCGGGCTTTTTTTTGCGCCCAGCAGGGGCTTTGGCACTAGGGTGAGGTATGAAACCTCGCCCCATCAGTTTTCTAAAGACAAGTCCGGCGGCCAATTTAGGAGTGTGTCCTGCCAGGTCAAGAAATCAGCGCCCTAATAGCCTGCTCAATAGCCTGCATTTGACCGGATTCCAGGCCGCTCAAACTAATTTCGAATGTCTTCTTTTCGGGATTGAACCCAATTTTTCCGACTTTCCCCCCCTTCCCTTTTACAGATACGGACTCCGGCACTAGGGTGAGGTTTGAAACCTCACCCCCTCCAATCAACTCCTTTAAAACATTTGCGGCTGATGGTTTGGGTGCCATTTTTGCTAACGCATCGGCTCGATTTAGGACAGCATCTGGATTGGCCTTAACCGCTCCCCATAGTTTGGATGCCCATGCTTGCTGAATATCCAAAGGGGACGCGAACGCGGACACGACCTGAATTGGTAGCCGGGCCAAGGCTACAGCTTTGGTGGCGTTGGATTGATCAGCGCCGAGTGCATCAGCCATTTTGCGTATAGACGGGAAAAGACCTTCATCCAATGCCCGCGAATACATCACGCCCTGCTCCCACGGCGAAAGATCTTTGCGGTTGCGGTTTTCTCGGTCCATCTGTATGAAAAGCTCGGCATCACTTAGTGGTTCGATGACGGCACGCACCAGCAGCCCGAGTTCCAGGCATGCTCGGTGGCGGCGATGGCCAAAAACAATTTCAAATTCCCCAGGCGTGCCGGCTCGCAGGCGAACTTTAATTGCCTGGACGTTGCCACCAGCTGACTCGATCTCGAGCTTTAGTGTTTGAAATTCAGCAGTTTTAAACGAGTCATCATGCCGATTTCCCCAGGCGCTAGAGCGAATCAGTTTGGGATCGAGCATGACAGTGGGCGTACGGCTCCGCAGCAGAACCAATTCGTTTCGCTGCATCTCATCTCTCATCGTGACCACAATCCCGTGCGTCGGACCGAAGGGACGCGGCTTTTCACTCGCTGCGGGCGCCAGCGTGGCATTGGCCACCGTAGCCGCAGCCTGGACCGCCTTGCTTCGCGCTAAATTCTGTGCATTGGATAGTTTGCTCATTGTTTCCTCCCTCTTGCTATTCCTGCAAGAGTATCAAAATGTCAGATTAAGTCTTGATTAGTACATCTTACTCAACGGTGACAGACTTAGCCAAATTGCGTGGCTTATCCACATCCGTGCCACGCGCGCACGCAGTGTGGTACGCGAGCAGCTGTAAAGCAACCACATGCAAAATTGGGGAAAGCACACCGTAGTTTTCCGGCATCCGTACCACGCTTACCCCTTCGCTGGTTTGAATATGTGTGTCAGCATCTGCCAGAACATAGAGCATTCCTCCGCGGGCGCGGACCTCGTGCATATTGCTTTTCAGTTTTTCCAAAAGTAAATCATTGGGCGCAACCGTGACAACGGGCATAGCGCTAGTAACTAGGGCAAGTGGTCCGTGCTTGAGCTCACCTGCGGCATAGGCTTCCGCATGGATGTAGGTAATTTCTTTGAGCTTGAGTGCGCCCTCCATAGCGATGGGGAAATGCGTTCCGCGGCCTAAAAACAAGGCGTTCTCTTTCGACGCAAATTCGTCTGCCCAAGATGCAATTGCGGGCTCAAGCGCAAGCACTGCCTGCAAAGCGCTGGGCAAATGCCGCAGGTCTTTTAAGGCAGCCACCTCTTGTGCATCGGTGAGGTGGCCTTTTGTTTGTGCCAAACTTAGCGTTAGCAAATAGAGTGCAACTAGTTGGGTCGTAAACGCCTTGGTAGAGGCCACTCCGATTTCAACACCCGCTCGCGTTATATAGGCCAACTCGCATTCGCGAACCATCGCAGAACTAGCCACATTGCAAATCGTTAAAGTGTGCTGCATGCCAAGCGCTTGCGCGTGGCGAAGCGCAGCCAGTGTGTCTGCGGTTTCACCAGACTGGCTGATGGTCACGACCAGTGTGTTGGGGTCGGGCACAGACTCCCGGTAGCGGTATTCACTAGCGATTTCTACCGAGCAGGGTAAATTCGCTAGTGCCTCTAGCCAATACTTTGCGACACATCCGCTGTAATAGCTGGTGCCGCAGGCAAGAATAAGAATTTTGTCAATTTGCTGGAAGACGCGGTAAGCGCCATCGCCAAATAGTTCGGGAACAATCCCCTCTACGCCTTCTAGTGTGTCTGCAATGGCACGCGGTTGCTCGAAAATCTCCTTCTGCATGTAGTGGCGATAAGGGCCTAAATCGGCAGCGCCGCTGTGGGCGTGGACCGTATGCACCGCGCGCGTCACGGGCTTGTGCTGGTTATCAACCACCCAGTATTTGCCGGCGTGTACGTCGACGACGTCGCCCTCGTGCAGATAAACGATTTGATCGGTAACGCCCGCTAACGCCATGGCGTCGCTGGCAAGAAATATCTCTTGTGGGCACACCCCCAAAATCAGCGGCGAGCCAGCTCGCGCCCCCACCATTCGCATCGGCTCGTCTGCGTGGATCACGGCAATCGCATAGGCACCTCGTAATTGCTGTACACATTCTTTCACCGCGTCAAACAGGTCGCCTTGGTAGCAACTATCAATCAAGTGAGCGATGACTTCGGTATCAGTTTGGCTGTGGAACACATAGCCTTTGGCTTCTAGACTGGTGCGCAACTCGTCATGATTTTCAATAATCCCGTTATGAACCAAGGCGAGGTGCCCCGGCGATGCTGTGTCGCCACCTCTGCCGCTGCTGAAATGCGGGTGCGCGTTATGCACCACTGGCGCCCCGTGTGTGGCCCACCGTGTGTGCGCGATACCCGTTGCACCTGCAATATGGTCGTCCTTGACTTGGGCCATCAAATCCACCACCCGCGCTGTGCTGCGTGCGCGCTGAAGGCCCGCACCCACCAACTCGGGATTCAAACTGGCGGCATGAATTGCTACGCCGCAGGAGTCATAGCCGCGGTACTCAAGGCGCTGCAAACCCTGCACAAGAATAGGAACGATATCGCGGTAAGAAACCGCACCAACAATGCCACACATAAGAAAACTCCCAAAAAACGTGGGTGATGGTATGCTGTATGGATAGAAATTAAATATAAATATTTTTTAAATAAATGAATTAATATTTCATATTCACTAAATAGTGAGTAAAAAAACCAAAATTTATGAAAAATTACATAAATACTCAACATCCCTTAGATCAGATGGATTTGAAAATACTGCAATATTTGCAGCAGGATGCCTCCTTATCCAACCTTGCACTGGCTGCTAAATTGGCCCTTTCGCCACCGACTTGCCTGCGGAGGGTCAAGCGCCTGAACGACGGCGGTTGGATCGCAAAACAAGTTGCTGTGCTTGACCTTGACCGCGTTGGCGCATCGTTGGGGCATGGGGTGTGCGCCATCGTAGAGGTCACTTTGGATGCGCAGGGTGCAGAACATGCGGACGCTTTTGAAGCCAAGGCGGTTGCCGAAGATGCGGTGCAGCAATGCTGGAGAGTGTCATCCGGGCCCGATTTTGTGCTGATCGTGCAGGCGCTATCCATGCCAGGCTATCTTGATGTGACGCGCCGTTTGCTCACGCAGGACGCCAATGTGCGTAACGTTAAAGCGTTTTTCAGTCTCAAGCGCGCAAAGTTCAGCACCGAATTGCCACTTCCCCGCGTCGAAGACTTGGCGCAGCGCCTTGCGCCATCCTGAACTTGTCAAAAGCCTAACGCCAGTGGCTATATCTGCAAATACGTTCTAGTGCCTGTGCGAGGAAAAAGAACGTATTTTCAATCCCGTGAATGAAAGGTTGGAAACGGGCGGTGGCCTAATTTTTGGCCTTTTTTACTGGGCGTTTCCAATTAGCGACGCTGACTTGTTTGCCTCGTGCCACATTCAAAGTGCCTGCCGCAGTGTCTTTGGTAATGGTAGAGCCGCCACCAATGGTGCTACCCGCACCGAGCCGAACAGGTGCGACCAAAACACAATTGCTGCCGACATGTACGTCGGCCTCAATAACCGTCTGGTGCTTGTTGGCGCCGTCGTAGTTGGCGGTAATGCTGCCGGCGCCGAAATTCACGCGCTCTCCTACAGTTGCATCCCCCAAGTAGGCTAAGTGATTGGCTTTAGCGCCCTTCGCCATTCGGACATTTTTTACCTCGACAAAATTGCCGATGTGTACGTCTTCGCCCAGTTCCGCGCCAGGACGCAAACGGGCGAACGGCCCGATGCGGGCGCCCGCGCCGACGCGCACGCCTAGCGCTTCACCATCAACATGGGTGAAGGCTTGGACAATTGTGCCGGGGCCAATACTGCAATTGGCTAAAACGCAATTGGGCCCAATGCGCACGCCCTCACCAAGCTCCACGCTGCCTTCAAACACACAATTGACATCGATTTCCACGTCAGTTGCGCAGTCCAAGGTGCCCCGAACGTCCAGACGGGCCGGATCCTTTAAGCGCACACCGCGTTCCATCAGCTGGCGGGCGATACCTTGCTGGTAGGCGCGTTCCAGCTCGGCCAATTGCAAAGGGCTATTGACGCCAGCCACCTCCAGAGGATCATCACTTTGATGGACAAGCACCTTGACGTCGTCTGCCACCGCGAACTTCACCACGTCGGTGAGGTAATACTCACCTTGGGCATTTCGATTGTCCATGCGTGACAGCCATTGCTTGAGGCGCGAAGCGGGCGCAGCCAAGATGCCACCATAGATTTCATGAATGGCACGCTGGGAAGCGTTAGCGTCCTTGTGTTCCACAATTTCCTCTACCAACGCACCATCGCGTACGATGCGGCCGTATCCCGTAGGGTCCGGCAATTGCACCGTGAGTAAGGCCAGATGTTGGCCGGCACTAAGGTCTAGCAGGGCTTGCAGGGTAGCAGCCCGGGTAAAGGGCACGTCACCTGACAAAACTAGCACCATCGCATCGTTATCAAGTTGCGGGGCAGCAGTTTGCACCGCATGACCCGTGCCGAGCTGCGGTTCTTGCCGGACAAATTGCAAAGCCAGGTCGCCTGCGAAGAGTGTCAAAGCCGCCTCCACCTGGGCCGCTTCATGGCCCGTTACGACCACGACTTTGCGCGCACCTATGGCGCGGACCGCCTCCAAAACATGTCCCGCCAGTGGCAGACGGGCCAATTTTTGCAGCACTTTGGGCAGACTGCTTTTCATCCGCGTGCCCTTACCGGCGGCCATCATCACCACATCGACCGGAAGACCTTTTGCCGGGCCATGCGCAGACTGCACCCCGCTTACATTTAGACTCACTGTTATGCTCCTCTTTAACTTTCGGCATGTAGCCGGTTCGATCCGATTGCGTGACATTATCAATCGTGTGCGCCGCTGGTTACCGACAATGGGTTTGGCGGTCACCTTAATCACGCTTGGCGGCTGCGGCGTCCTGCGCATAGGGTACAACTCAGCTCCCGAACTGAGCTATTACTGGCTCGACAGTTATATGGATTTCGACAAAGTCCAGTCTCGGCGCATCAAGACAGAGCTCAGCGCATTACACCGCTGGCATCGCAAAGAAGAGATGCCCCGCATCGCTGAATTGCTGATGCAAGCCCAAACGCTCGCGCTGCAAACTCCAGACGGTGCGCGCTTGTGCGCTCTGTACGACGGTGTGCTGCAGCGCAGCCAGGCTTTGGCTAACCAGGCCATGCCGACCGCTGCGGCCATCATTCCAACTTTAAAGCCAGAGCAACTGGCGACATTGAGCCAAGCCTACGAAAAGAGCAACCGCAAAATGCTTGGCGAGTGGCGCGACGCGAACAGCAAAGGCATGGATTTTCGAACGCTGAAGAGCCTGGAGCGGTTGGAGGATCTATACGGCAACCTGAGCGCTGAACAGCGCAACTTGTTTAAGGCGCGGATGTCAGAGAATGGCTTTGAAGAACAAAAATACCAGCAAGAGTTACGCTCCCGCCAGCAAACTGTGCTTCAGACGTTCGCCCGGTTACGCGGAGCAGATGCCGCTACGGCCGAGGCCGCCCTAAGCGAACTTAGCATGCTGTTTTATGAATCTGCGGACTTGGTTTATCGGCAGCACCACGAACAAGTTCGTGCCAAGACCTGCCATGCTTTTGCTGTGCTGCATGCGCAGACCAATGCCGAGCAGCGCGGCTACATGGCCAAGCGCCTCAAAGATTACGAAAACGAAGTGCGCTTACTCATGGCGCAAAAAGCTGACTAAGCCCAGTGCACCAGCACAGCGTTTGCGACGGTGGTGCAGAGCTATGAATCGCGCCTTAACCGGCCCGGATGGTCCACCGGCCATGCCATGCCATAGTCGGTAAGCACCGCGTCTAGCGGGATGTCATGCGGCTCTGGCTCGAAGTCAGGCACAAAGCTGTTACCGAAACCCAAACCTACGGTGTAGGGGCGCGGCTCCAGACTAGCCAACATGCGGTCATAAAAACCGCCGCCGTAGCCCAAGCGGTAGCCGCCCGCGCTATACCCCACGCAAGGCACGAACAAGAGGCTGGGCATGACTTGCTCGGTGTCTTTGGGTTTTGGAATACCGTAGGCATCCTCCTCCATCGGGCAGCCGGGGTACCAGATGTGAAAAGTCATGGTTTTGTGCGCTTTGTTCACGACCGGCAAGGCAATGCGTCGGCGCTGCGCGATGTCATTGAGCTCGCCGTCCTCTTTCCAGCGGTGCAGCGCGGGCAGGGGATCGAATTCGCCTTTTATGGGCCAATAGGCGCCGATGGTGGTGTCTGGTCGGCCGACCAGCCAAACGCGCATCACCCGCAGCAATAATTCGGCGCGGTGCAGCCGGTCGGGCAGATTCGCCCGCGCATCAAGCAATGCCTTACGTAAGGCATTTTTTTCCTGAACTTTAGGGTCAATAGAGTTGTCCATAATCACCCCATGCGGTTAATCAAAAAAAATTTGGCAGCGTTGCTCTGCATTGTCGCAGTCGCCTTGCCTGGCTACGCTGCGCGGGCCCAAGCGGTGGATATTGCGCGCAATGACCAAGCAGTGTTGGACATGGCGCAGGCCTTCAAACTCGGTGAGCGCAAGCAACTGACCCAATTATTGCCGCAAGCCAAAGGCTCGCTGATCGAGCCCTGGGCGGCCTACTGGGAATTGTCGATCCGCCTAGACCAAGCGGACAAGGCTGAGATAGAAAGCTTCCTCGCCCGCTACGCGGGAACTTACCAAGAAGACCGCTTGCGCGCCGAGTGGCTGGTGCAATTGGGACGCAACCGCGAATGGGCCACATTCCGCGCGCAATTGCCGTTGTACCGTATGGCAGATGAGCGCAGTATCCAGTGCTACGCGCTGTGGAGCGATTACCTGGCCAGCGATGCCGACGTAGCAAAGCAATTGCAGGAAACCTGGTTGCCCCAGCGCGAGCCTGATGAGGCCTGCGCGGATGCGGCCCAGGAGCTCATCAAGGCGCGCAAAATGCCGGCGCAGGCGGCTTGGGTGCGAGCGCGATTGGGTATGGAAAACGATCGCCTGAAGGTCACCACCCAGGCGATTGCCACCCTTGATACCAAATGGGTTGCCACCGTGGCGGCGATTTACCAAAGTCCGTCCAGATACCTCAATGACAAACTTACTGCATTGCGGCCGCAGACGCGGGAGTTCGTGTCGCTAGCGCTGATCCGTTTGGCTTATCTAGATCCCCAGGACGCGGCTTTGGAGGTGGAAAAACTGCGTTGGCGCGCGCAACTGACGGGCGAGGAGCGCAGCTGGATATGGGGTGTCATCGGTAAACGCGCGGCACAAAAAGGCCAGGATAACGCGTGGTCCTACTACCAGCAAGGGCATTTAGACCAGATGCACGAAGACCATTTACTGTGGGCTGTGCGCGCGGCTTTACGCCAAGGCAAATGGCCGCAAGTGGAAGCAGCGATTTCGGCTTTGCCGCCTGCCCTCAGAAGTGAACCGACCTGGATCTATTGGCATGCACGCGCAATCCTCGCCCAAAAGCCGACTGAGGTTGCCCGTGCCCAAGCCATGGCCAGTTTGCAAAGCATTGCCGGCATCCGTGGGTTTTATGAGCAACTGGCCCTGGAAGAGCTTGGACAGCGCAGCACACTGCCACCCAAGCCTTTAGGTCCCACACCGGAAGAAAGGGACATTGCGCGCAGAAACACCGGCTTGCAGCGAGCCCTGCACGCGATTGCGCTGGGCTTGCGTAGCGATGGGGTGCGCGAATGGAACTACAGCATTAGCCTGCACACCAAAGGTGGCATGGACGACCGCAGTCTGCTTGCGGCGGCCGAACTGGCCTGCCATGCCGAAGTCTGGGACCGTTGCATCAATACCAGCGACCGCAGCAGGGCACTGATCGACATGGAGCAGCGCTTCCCCATGCCATTTAAGGCCGCTGTGCTGGCACGCGCCACCAGCATTGGTTTGGAGCCGGCCTATGTGTATGGTTTGATCCGTCAGGAAAGCCGTTTTGTGATGGACGCGCGCTCCGGGGTGGGCGCTTCGGGGCTGATGCAAGTGATGCCGGCCACTGCCAAATGGACCGCTAAAAAAATCGGCATGAACGATTTTGTGCTGGCTAAATTGACCGACCGCGACACCAATATCGCCATCGGTACGGGCTACCTCAAATTGGTACTCGATAGTTTTCAGGGTTCCATGCCGCTGGCCGCAGCGGCTTACAACGCCGGCCCCAGCCGGGCGCGGACATGGCGTGGCGACACTGGAGCGCCCTTGATGGAAGCGGCCATCTGGGCGGAGAACATTCCCTTTAATGAAACCCGCGATTACGTAAAAAAAGTGCTGTCCAATACCACTTTGTATGCTGCCATGATCAGCGGCCAGCCGCAGTCCATCAAAGCGCGATTGGGCAATGTCGGACCGCCGGATGCGTCCACGTCCGAAACTGGGCTCGACTTGCCCTGAAGTAAAAAAACTGGAAGGGAAAACTATGCTTAAGTTGTATGTCGGCAACAAAAATTATTCCTCATGGTCGATGCGGCCCTGGGTGGCGATGACACAAACAGGCATTGACTTTGAAGAGGTGTGTGTCAGGTTCGACAGCTTCAGTGCAGACTCCCAATTCAAGCAGCGCATGGCAAGCATTAATCCGGTAGGCAAGGTGCCGGTATTGCGCGATGGTGACCTCAGCGTCTGGGATACGCTGGCCATTGGTGAATACCTGGCCGAAAGCTTTCCTGAAAAGCAACTCTGGCCTTCGGACAAAGTAGCCCGCGCCCGCGCCCGCAGCGTTTGCGCCGAAATGCACAGTGGCTTTAGCGGTTTACGCAGCCACTGCCCTATGAATATTGAAGCCGCATTGCCTAACCGCGGAGCGCTTATTTGGCGCGACCACGCCAGTGTGCGCGCCGATGTGCAGCGCATCGTGGACATGTGGACCGAATTGTTACAAATCTATGGTGGCCCCATGTTGTTCGGCACCTTCACCCTGGCAGATGCCTACTTCGCACCGGTCGTGATGCGACTGCACACCTATGCCTTACCGGTGCCCGCAGTCATCAGCGCTTACATGGATCGGGTGCAAGCGCTGCCTGGCGTGAAAGCCTGGGTGCAGGCGGCGTTGGCTGAAAAAGATTTTCTGGCGTTCGAAGAGCCCTACCGACTGCAGCCCTGAGCAGGCTTGCACCGCGCGCCCATGCAAACTTATCTCGTCGGTGGTGCCGTTCGCGATGCCTTGATGGGCTTACCCGTGCGCGACCGGGACTGGGTAGTTGTCGGCAGCACCGCGCAAGCCATGGTGGATGCGGGTTTTGTGCCGGTGGGGCGGGACTTCCCAGTGTTTTTACACCCCCGCAGCAAAGAAGAATATGCGCTTGCGCGCACCGAGCGAAAAACCGCACCGGGCTACCGGGGCTTTGCCATCCACGCTGACCCCGCCGTCACGTTGGAAGAAGATTTGGCGCGTCGCGACCTCAGCATCAACGCCATAGCCGTACCCGCTGATGCGGTGCGCCCTGATGGCACTATTAACACCGCGACCCTTATCGACCCCTTCGGTGGCGCGCAAGATTTGGCCGACGGTGTACTGCGCCATTGCACCGATGCATTTCGCGAAGACCCGGTCCGCATTTTGCGGCTGGCGCGTTTTGCGGCGCGCTTTGCCCAGTTCAACGTGGCCAGTGCGACGCTGCAACTTATGTGCGACATGGTGCAAGCGGGCGAAGTGCAGCATTTGGTGGCTGAGCGGGTTTGGCAGGAAATCGCCAAAGGGCTGATGGAGCCCCAGCCCTCGCGCATGCTGGCAGTCCTGCGCGACTGCGGCGCATTGGCCTTTGTGCTTCCAGAAGTTGATGCTTTGTGGGGCGTGCCGCAGCCGGTAGAGCACCATCCCGAAATCGACACCGGGATTCACTTGGGGCTGGTGCTCGATGCTGCTGCGCGGGCTGCAGCGCCGCTGGAAGTGCGCTTTGCCTGCTTGATGCACGATCTGGGCAAAGCCACTACGCCTGCTGAACAATGGCCCCGCCATATCGGCCATGAAATGCGCAGCGTGACGCTTTTGCGCAATGTCTGCCAGCGCTTGCGTGTACCCCAAGCCTGTGCGGAGTTGGCCGAAGTAGTGGCGCGCGAACACGGCAATATTCACCGCAGCGCCAGCCTGAGCGCAGCCGCCATACTGCGCCTGCTGGAGCGCTGCGATGCCTTTCGCAAACCGGCACGTTTTGCATATATTGTGCAAGCTTGCGCATGCGATGCACGCGGACGGTTGGGCCGCGAAAACGATAGCTACAGCCAGGGTGAACGCTTGATCCAGGCCTTGCATGCGGCACTGGGCATTGACAGCGCCGCAGTGGCACAAGTGGCAATGCAATCAGGCGCTAAAGGTCCGGCCGTTGGCCAAGCCCTAGCGCAGGCGCGGGAGCTTGCGATAGCCCAGTTGGGTCCGGCTTCCTGACTGGCGCGATAAGGCACTGCGCTTACGCACGCATTGCCCTACAAGACCAGCGCCAGCGCGGCGTAGTCGCCCACAGACTCCCCTAAGCCCGCCGGTACGATGTCCACGCCGCTGGTCATCGACGGCAGTTTGCCGCCGATCTGGGCACGCAGACGCGGCAGCAGCAAGTCTTGCTGGTGCCAAAACACCGAACCGCCCATGCTGATGCGCTGCACATCGAGCGTGGTCATCAGGTTGAACAACAGCCGGCCCATGACATAGCAAAGTCCATCGACAATTTCCAGCGCATCGGCCTGTCCCGCGCGCGTCGCCTTGAATAAATGTGCCGCGTCGCTAAACCCCTGGCCCCCAAAGCGCCGGGCAATCGCGTTACCGGCGATCAGCCCTTCCACATCACCGATATTGCCGCAGCCGCACAGCGCGTCTGTGTTTTCGCTGACAAAGCTATGTCCCCAGTGGCCGGCATTGCCGTTCTTGCCACGCAAGGCGCGGCCATCCACGCACACGCCCACGCCGATGCCCGTGCTCCAGGTGACGTATGCGCAATGGTCCAGGCCTTGCAGCGCGCCCCAGCGCCGCTCTGCCTCCAGGGCGCCCACGCCGTCGTTTTCTACGCGCACCTTAGTAAAGGCCTGGCGCAGCGGTGCCTCCAACAGCGCGCTTGTCCAATCATTGGGCAGGCCACGGGCTTCGCCGGCCATGCCGCCGCAAATATTGGGTGTGGACAACTCCACCAACCCGTCACGCAAGACAAATGGCCCACAGGAAACAACGCCAACTGCGCCCAAGGCCGCTTTACTGATGCCACAAAATGCGCAACCCTGTTCGATCATGCGGATGATTTGCTGCGCCAGCGCATCGGACTGACCGACTTTAGCCGTGGGCTCTGACCATTTGCCGCGTATGCCGCTGGCATCGGCCAGGGTAAGCGCGACTTTAGTGCCGCCAATATCGACGCAGGCAACCGGCGCCATGCCCGCTGGAAAGCTCAGTTGAAAACTTTGGGGTTGTTGATCCATTGAAGTGGGTACTAAAGGGTTACAGCTTCCAATGCTAACGCCCCGCGCGTGATGGCGTTACCGGCAGGTTACTGGCGGGTTACTGGAGTTCTGCTAGTGGCCCGGCGGGCATCCAAGTCCATTCGCTAAAGAAAGAGCCGGCATGAGGAATTTGACGCTGCCCAGCCCTCAATTCATCAGTTCAGCGCCAAACGGGACCGCAAGGCCATGCCGTTTGTAGGCTCACAGCCGGTGCATCCGGTCCCCGTTTGCAAAGCCCAATGGCGTCCACGGCGCGCCTTGGCCTAGTGCGAGAACTTTGAAAAGCTCGCCCATTTCATGCTCCAAGATCAGCGTCTGCGCCGCCGTGCGCACCGGCAACGCGGCCGCTTGCATCAAATCGACGATGCCGCAGTTCATCAGGAAATGCGCCTGGCTGGTGTAGCCCAAGACTTCGAGGCCGGCGTCCTGTGCGGTCAGTGCGATACCGCTAAAGTTGACGTGCGCGGTGATGTCTTTTTCGCCGACCAGGCCCAGTGGGTCGGTATCGCTTTGGTGGGCGCGGTGGCACATCACCGTGCCTCCGGCGCGCTGCGGGTGGTAGTACTCGCTCTCGCCAAAGCCATAGTCAATAAACAATGCGCAACCGCTGCGCAACCGCTGCGCCAGCGAGCGAATAAAGGCCTGCCCCTGCGGGTGGATTTCCGTCAGGTATTCGTGCGCGCCTTCGGGCTCCACCGGTGGGCGCAGTGTTGTCGGCCGGTCCTGCCAAGCGAAGGTAGGGGTTTGGGCCGGTGCGTCCTTGTTTGGTGCTGCGACGCAGACACCGCGCTCCATCCAGACGCCCTCGCAGCGCGCCAGCAGCTGCACTGGCATGGCGTCCAACACCTCATTACCCAACACCACGCCATCGATGTGTGAAGGCCAGGTTTGCGCCCAGCGCACCTGCTCGCCAAAAGGTGCCAAGCGCGCTTGTTGGCGCTGTGCCAGCGTGGCGGACAAGTCCACAATCGTGTAGCGACTCACGGACACGCCCATTTCAGCCAAGGCGCTGAGCAATTGTTCGGCCAGCGCTCCGCTGCCCGCGCCGAACTCCCAAATCTCGGTGGTGCCAGTGTGCGCAAGGGCTTGCGCCACCTGTTTGGCGAGGGCGTAGCCAAACAGCGGGCTGATTTCCGGCGCAGTCACAAAATCGCTTCCTTCGCGGCCGGGAAGCTTGCCGAACTTAAGTGAATCCTTGGCGTAATAGCCCAAGCCCGGTGTGTAGAGTGCCAGCGTCATGAAGCGGTCAAAACCGATCCAGCCGCCTTCTGCGGCAATGGCGTCGCAGATCGCCTGTTCTAGAGCGCTAAGGGAGTGAGAGTGCATCGTTAAACTCAGGGGCAACGCCATAGGGCAGGGCAGAGTGGGCCGCATTGTGTCCCATGCGTACAGAGGCGTGCCGCGTTGGCCGCACGGTCTGCAACCATTCGCCACCCCAACTAGGAAAAAACCAGATCACATGCAGGACAGCGTTTTAATCACCGGCGGCGCCCAGCGCCTGGGTCGCGAATTGGTTCAGGCCTTTGCGCGCGCGGGCTGGCATGTCTGGTGCCATTACGGACATTCGGTAGACGCGGCGCAGCAGCTACAGGTTGAACTGCGCGCACAGGGGCTGGCCGTGGATCTCATCGGCGCCGACCTGTCGCAAGAGACGCAGGTGCTGGGCATGATGGCCGACATCGCGCAGCAACGCGGTCCCTTGCGGGCTGTGGTGAATAACGCCTCCCTCTTCGAGCCCGATACCGGCGCGGACTTTGACCCGGCTTTGCTGCGCAGGCAAATGGAGGTCAATTTGGTGGCACCCCTGCTGCTTGGGCGCGAGCTGGCACGCCAGCAGGCGCAGCGGCCCGATGCCGGTGAAGTGCAGGATGCCTGCCTCATCCATGTGCTGGACCAAAAAGTGTTCAATCTAAACCCGGATTATTTTTCCTACACCAGCACCAAGCTGGCGCTCGAGCGTAGCGTGGACTTGCAGGCGCAAGCGCTGGCGCCGGCGGTACGGGTTTGCGGCGCCGCGCCGGGGCTCATTTATCCCAGCGGGCCGCAGTCGCAGGAAAATTTTGCGCGTGCCAGCCGGGTTAACTTGTTGCGCCGCGCTACGCCCCCCAGTGATGTGGCGGCCACCTGCCTGTTTCTGGCGCAGACCCGATCCATTACGGGTGTCACCGTCTGCGTGGACAATGGCCAGCACCTCGTGCCTCTGGCGCGCGATGTCATGTTCGCCACCCAAACCCTATCGCAGGAAGCACCGCATGCAGAATCTTGAAGCGCAGTTGATGCGTGATTGCCGAAAGCTGTTTTTGCGTGGCTTTGAGTTGCAGGTGCGCATTGGTATTCACGACTTTGAATTGCAAGCGCCCCAGCGCATGCGTTTTGATGTGGATCTGTATGTACCGTACGCCTACTCCAACCCCACGCAAGACCGTATCGAAGAAATCGTAGATTACGATTTTGTGCGTGACACCATACGCCGCCTGTGCGATGCAGGGCACATTAATTTGCAGGAAACCTTGTGCGATGCGATCGCCCAAGCGTTGCTTGTTAATACGCAGATCTCTGCTGTCCGTGTGAGTACCTGTAAACCCGATGTCTACCCGGATTGCGACGCTGTTGGCGTTGAAGTTTTTCTTCTCCGGGATGAGGCGTAAGGTGCCTAGGCGTTCCCTCACTTACTAGGAAGTATCCATGGCGACATCCTCTGCCGCTCCTTTTCGGGGCAAGCAAACCTTGACTTTGACCGGCCTTCGGTTCGAGGCCAACCTGGGCATTCTCGAATCCGAGCTGCTGGCACCCCAGCCCATCCAGGTCGATGCCGAGTTGCATTTAGGCGCCCAGCCATTGCTGCCTGAGGACGACGATATCAACCACGTGCTGGACTACCGCAAAGTGCGCCAGATCATCATCGCTGAATGCACTGCCGAGCACGTTAACCTACTCGAAAGCCTCATCGGCAAACTGGCCAACCGTTTGTTGCAATTGCCGGGCGTGGTCGGTGTGCGTGTGAAAATCGCGAAGTTAAAAATATTTGACGATTGCGAAGTAGCCATCCGGGTGGAAACCGGCCAGTGGTAAACCAAGGAAGTGCGATGTTGACCGAAGCCCCAGCCCCTGCCCAAGAAAAAAGCGTTCAGGACGCCGCGCCCAAAGTGCGCGATGCGGCAGAGCGTGCCGCCCATGAATCCCACAAGTTGGAAAAACGCCTGTGCCGTCAGGTGGGCCAGGCCATCATGGACTTTGGCATGATCGAAGAGGGCGACCGGGTCATGGTCTGCGTCTCGGGCGGTAAAGATAGCTACGGCATGCTCGACATCTTGCTCAAAATGCAGCAGCGAGCGCCCATCAATTTTGAACTCATTGCTGTCAATTTGGATCAAAAGCAACCCGGTTTTCCCGACCATGTGTTGCCTGCCTACCTTCAGCAATTAGGTGTGCCATTTCATATCGAGACGCAGGACACCTACAGCATTGTCAAAAAAGTGATCCCCGAGGGCAAGACCATGTGCAGCCTGTGCAGCCGCTTGCGTCGTGGTATTTTGTACCGCGTGGCTGATGAATTAAAAGTGACCAAAATCGCGCTTGGCCACCACCGCGACGACATGTTGCAAACCTTTTTTCTGAATATGTTTTTCGGCGGAAAACTCAAAGGCATGCCGCCCAAACTGGTGAGCGATGACGGTGGCCATATCGTCATCCGACCGCTAGCCTATGTGGCTGAAAAAGACCTCACGCGTTGGGCTGAGCAACGGCAGTTTCCCATCATCCCTTGCACCTTGTGTGGCAGCCAGGAAAACCTGCAACGCAAACAAATCGGCAATATGCTGCGCGACTGGGAAAAGCAATACCCGGGCCGTGTTGAAAGCATGTTTACCGCTTTACAAAACGTAGTGCCCTCGCATTTGATGGATACCAAGCGCCACGATTTCAAAAATATCCAGACCACCGGCGTACCGCAGGCCGACGGCGACAAGGCCTTTGACGCCGAGGAACTGCCCGCCCTCCCATTGCATGGCCTGCCCGCGCTGGGTGCGGTGCAATGGACTAGCAACTAAGGGTCAGGTACGCGTCTATGCGGTTGGTTTTTCGGATTTGTTTGCTGGTGTGCTTAGCTGCAATGGCCGGCTGCGCCAGTACCCGGCTCATCGACAGCGAAGTGCGTAGCTTTCGCAATGGCACCGTGGAATTGGCTGCAGCCAGCTACCAGTTTGAGCGCCTGCCCTCACAGCAGGCGGATCCGGCGGCGCAAGTACAGCTTGAAAATTGGGCCATGCCGGTTTTGCAGCGCATGGGTTTAACGCTAGCCAGCCAGGCACCGCGCTACACCGTGCAACTGGCAGTGGCCACCGAGCAGGTGCTGCGCAGCGACGCGAGTTTTAGGCGGCGTTGGGGATTTTTGGGTGGTTCTCCTTTATTCGGGCAGCCACCTTTACTCATGCCACTGGAGCCTACGCTCTTTCGCTTCCAGGTACAAGTGCTGGTGCGTGATGCGCTCAGCCGCGAAGTGGTGTACGAGGCCTCTGCCCAGCATGCCGGCCCTTGGAGTGACCAGGCTCAGATCCTGCCCGCCGTATTGCTGGCAGCGATGCGCGACTTTCCGCAGGGCACTGCCGGCCCTAGCAGCGTGAAGGTGGAAATCGGGCCCGGCGGTATGGAGGTGCGTCCATGAACACCAACGCCGTGTCCAGCCAGTCGCCTACCCGTATTACGGCCGTGCGTCATGGTGAAACCGCCTGGAATGCCATCATGCGCTTGCAAGGGCAGCTCGATATTGATCTCAATGATTTGGGCCGCTGGCAGGCTGAACGCGCGGGCTCCGCCTTGGCCGATAGCGCGATGCAAGTGATTTACAGCAGTGACCTCTGCCGTGCCCACAACACTGCGCAAGCGATTGCCCGCCACAGTGGGATCGCGGCGCCCGACATCCGCATTCACCATGGCTTACGCGAACGCTGCTTTGGCCGGTTTGAAGGCCTCACCTATGCGCAAGTAGGTCAATTGCATCCCGAAGACGCACTGCGCTGGAAACAGCGCGACCCCGATTGGGCGCCCCCTGGCGGCGAAAGCCAAACGGAGGTGTTTGCCCGCGTACACGCTGCGCTAGACCAGATTGCCGCACAACACGCGGGTGAGCATATTGCGATCGTGACCCATGGCGGTGTGCTAGATGTGTTTTACCGATTAGCCACCGGCCAGAGTATTAGCGCTGCACGCACTTGGGATCTGGGCAATTGCGCCATCAACCGCCTGCTCTGGACGCCGCAAGCCCTGACCTTGGTGGGGTGGGCCGACACCGGACACCTGGACCAAGGTCCGCGTGATGAATTCGGTGCTTAGGGTGCCCACACTTTGCTACAGGGTTTATCCCACTGCCTGAGCTAGCTTGATTGCCCACAATAAGGCCATGTCCAAAATCATTGTTTTTGCTTTTCCCGTGTTTCTCGCAGCGATGGCCTTGGAAATCTGGTGGGGACGGCGTAAGCGTACCGTTGGCGGCCAGGAGCGCAGTACCTATGCCTTTAGCGACACGCTCAATAGTCTGAGCCTTGGCCTGCTCAGCCAAGTCGTCGGTGTGTTGGCCAAATTCATCGGCATTGCGGCGTATGCCTGGGTGTTTGAGCGCATCGCTTTGTTTCCAGAGGCTGATGTGTGGAACCATTGGTACGGCTGGCTTGGTGCCCTTTTGCTGTACGACTTTTGCTACTACTGGCTGCACCGCGCCGGACATGAGGTGGCTATCTTTTGGGCCGCCCATGTGGTGCACCACCAGAGCCAGGAATACAACCTGTCCACTGCCTTGCGCCAGACCTCCAGTGGTGGGCTATTGGGCTGGTTGTTTTACCTGCCGTTGGCGCTGCTAGGCGTGCCGCCACTTTTATTTGGCATCGTGGCGCTGGTCGATTTGCTCTACCAGTTTTGGGTGCATACCGAGCATGTAGGCAAGCTCGGCTGGTTTGACCGTGTGTTTTGCTCGCCCAGCAACCACCGCGTGCACCACGCCGTGAACGACGGCTATGTGGATCGCAACTACGGCGGCATTCTGGTCGTCTGGGACCGGCTGTTCGGAACATTCCAAGAAGAACACGAACGCTGCGTGTACGGCACGCGTTCGCCGCTCAATAGCTGGGACCCGCTGTGGGCCAATCTGGAGGTGTATGCCAACTTGTGTGTCACCGCTTGGCACACGCCGCGCTGGCGCGACAAACTGGCCGTCTGGTTCAAACCGCCGGGCTGGCAGCCTGTCGGGGTAGCGCCTAAATCTCTCTTTGACATCCGCCAGGTGCAGCGTTTTGACCGGCCTTTGAGTCGCGGGCAACGCACGTTTGCAAGCCTGCAGTACCTCGGCCTGATGGCTGCTAGCACGGTCTATTTGTGGCACGCGGATGCCATGCCGTATGTTGATGCGGCGCTTTATTGCGCCGCACTGTGTGCGGCCGTCTGGGCCACGGGTTGCTTTTTGCAAGGTCGCTTAAGCGCCCTGAATGCCTTGGCAGTGCAAGCTGCGGGTTTGGCGATGCTGGGCGGCTTGGGTCTTTTAGCCTAGGTCAGTAAATCCGGCGCCTGCCCAGCGGGCGCGGCCACGCCTAAGTGCCGGTAGGCCGCCAGGGTTGCAATGCGTCCGCGCGGTGTGCGTTGCAGATAGCCCTGTTGAATGAGGTAGGGTTCGATCACGTCTTCAATGGTTTCGCGCTCCTCGCCAATGCTGGCCGCGATGTTGTCCAAACCAACTGGCCCGCCGTCAAAACGGTGGATCACCGCTTCGAGCAGTTTGCGATCCATGACGTCAAAACCTTGTGGGTCCACATCCAGCATCTTGAGTGCCAGGTTGGCAATGTCCAGGGTGATCTTCCCCACGCCTTTGACGTCGGCGTAATCGCGTACCCGGCGCAGCAAGCGGTTGGCAATGCGCGGTGTTCCGCGCGAGCGGCGAGCGATTTCAAAGCCACCTTCATCTGCCATGGGCACTTTGAGCAGACCGGCGCTGCGCGTCACGATGCGTTGCAATTCTTCCGCCGTATAAAACTCCAGCCGCGCCACGATGCCAAAGCGGTCGCGCAGCGGGTTGGTCAGCATGCCCGCTCGCGTGGTGGCGCCCACCAGCGTGAAGGGTTGCAAATCGAGCTTGATAGAGCGCGCCGCCGGGCCTTCGCCGATCATGATGTCGATTTTGTAATCCTCCAGCGCGGGGTAGAGGATTTCTTCGACCACCGGGCTCAGTCGATGGATTTCGTCGATGAATAGCACATCGTTTTTTTCCAGATTGGTTAGCAGCGCGGCCAGGTCTTTGGGCTTTTCCAGCACCGGGCCGCTGGTTTGGCGCAGATTGACGCCCAATTCATGGGCAATGATGTGGCTGAGCGTGGTTTTGCCCAGACCCGGCGGGCCAAACAGCAGCACATGGTCCAGCGCCTCATCTCGCTTGCGGGCCGCGCCAATAAAGATTTCGAGTTGTTCGCGCACTTTGGCCTGGCCGACATAGTCGTCCAGCATCTTGGGGCGCAGCGCGCGCTCTATCGCCTCTTCTGGGCCGGACAGGGGCGCTGCGGACACCATGCGGGAAGCGGGTGCGGGTGAAAAATCGTCGGTTTGTATGCTCAATGCAATCTCTCACTGGAATCGCTGCCATTTTGCAGCCTGTCTGGTCATGCCCATGGGTGCTCGTGTTGGCGTCCTGCGCGAATGGTGCGGACATTGTCCCTCAGGCGGGGGAGGGGGAAAAATACCCTCGCCCGGGCTTAAACCGCTAAAATTACGCCACTTCCGCGCGGAATCCGGCCGCGCGCGTTGGCTATCAGCGCACCGGTTTACCCCCATTTTTGTGTCATCTTCCAACCGTTCCGCACTGCCGCAGCATATCGCCATCATTATGGATGGCAACCGGCGCTGGGCGAGTGCGCGCGGGTTGCCAAAAGCCGCTGGCCATACGGTGGGCGCCCGTAAAGTGCGTGCGATTGTCCAAGCCTGTGCCCAGCGCGGCATACGCAACCTGACGCTATTTGCCTTTAGCACCGAAAACTGGCGCCGCCCTATGGAAGAGGTCGGTACGCTCATGGGTTTGCTCAAGCTGTACCTTCAAAAGGAAATCGGCGACCTGCGCGCCCAGGACGTGCGTTTGCGGGTTATTGGCGACACCTCCAAATTTGACACCCGGGTGCAAGCGCTGATCAACGATGCACAGGAACTGACCGCGCACAACACCACCATTACGTTGACCTTGGCTTTGAATTACGGCGGGCGCTGGGATATTTTGCAGGCCTTTAAAGCCTGGCAGCAGGCCAACCCACAGGCTGATGCCCGGGATATCACCGACGCGGCCCTGGCGCCGTATTTGCAGATGGCCGATGCGCCCGAACCCGATTTGATGATACGCACCGGCGGCGAATCGCGCATGAGCAATTTTCTGCTTTGGCAGATGGCCTATACCGAGCTCTACTTCACCGATTTGCTTTGGCCAGAATTCACGCCCGAAGCATTGGATCAGGCCATTGTCTGGTTCGGCCAGCGTGACCGCCGTTTTGGCGGTGAAAGCACGCTGGCATCCCCCTTGGACGGCCAGGCCAGCGCCTGACCCGGTCTGAGGTGCCCGGCTGTAACAGTCGCGCCCTACACTGGGGCATTCTTTTATTTTGCAAGGAGCAATTCCATGGAAGCACATGAAGCATCTGAACTGATCGAAGGTGACGACGAACATTCCGCTGGTGATGTCAATCGACAAAAAAACCGCTCTGCCTTAACGATTTCCATATTTGCGATGGTGCTGGCGATCACCAGCCTGGGTGGCTCTAATGCCGGCAAGGACATTACGCAGGAAAACATTCTGGCCGCCAACACCTACGCCTTTTATCAAGCCAAGTCGATCCGCCAGACAACGCTCAAAGTGGCAGCGGCTGATATGGAGCTGCAATTACTGCGCGAACCAGCCATGAACGCTGCGGCTAAAGAAGCGACACAAAAGAAAATCGAAGACTACAAAAAAACCATAGACCGCTACGAGTCTGAGCCCGAAACCAAAGAAGGCAAAAAAGAATTGATGGTGCGGGCCAAGGAGCACGAAGCCATTCGCGACCATGCCATCCGCCAGGATCCCTGGTTTGACTACGCAGAAGGCGGGCTGCAGATTGCCATTGTGTTGCTATCGGTGTCCATCATCGGATCTTTGCCGGTGTTGTATTTCGCCGGTTTGGGGCTGGGTCTGTTAGGCGCTTTGTCCTCGCTGAACGGCTTTTTCCTTTTTTACGGTTAAGCACCGATCAATACTGGGCCGACCTGAGCAGACGAGTCGGCCAGCACGCCTGGCCAGCCGCCGAGGCCCGCTTGATGACATCGGTCGCGCGCTACCAAAAAAAGATTTGCGTATTGTCGGGAAGCCTGCGCCGCTGTGAGGCTTTGGATCAAAGCCTGCGATCAGACCCACTTAAAGCTGGCGCGCAACACCTTACTCAGCCACGCGGGCACTGGGCCTGCTCGTAGCAGAGTAGCCGCCATGGAAAACTGCGTACGTACAACCGCTTTTTCATGGCTGAAGGCTTTAAAGCCGTATAAACCATGGGCATTGCCCAGGCCGGAATTGCCAATGCCGCCAAAGGGTAGATTGCCGTGCAGGAAATGAATCATCGCGTGGTTCACACAGGCACCGCCCGACTGGGTTTGCGCCAGTACACGTTCGATGCACAGCGTGTCGCGGCTGTAGATGTAAAGCGCCAGCGGCTTGGGCCCCGCGTTGACATGGTCGATCACCGTGTCGATTTTGCTAAATTCAATGATGGGCAATAAAGGGCCAAAGATCTCTTCATCCAGGATGCGCGCACCTGCACCAATATTGTCCAAGAGCGTGGGCTGGATATAACAATCTCCCTCACTCACCGCACCGCCTGCCAACACGCGTGCGCCATGGGCTTGCGCGTCGTCAAGCAGACTTTTGATGCGTGCGGTGTGCCGCGGGTTCACGATGCGGGTGTAATGTTTGCTGGCCTGCTGCGCCGCCGCGTCTGCGCCATAGGCTTTTTGCAGTTCGGCCTTGCAGCACTCTAGCCAACGCGCCTTCACGCTCTCGTGCACAAACACATAGTCAGGCGCGATACAGGTTTGTCCGGCGTTAGAAAACTTGCCAAACATGACGCTAGTGGCCGCCAATTCCAGGTTGGCGCTGGCATCAATAATCGTTGGGCTCTTGCCGCCCAGCTCTAGGGTTACGCTGGCCAGATGTTTGGCCGCAGCGCCCATTACATACTTGCCCACCGTGGGGCTTCCGGTAAAGAAAATATGGTCAAAAGGCAGGTCCAGTAAGGCCTTGGACACATCGGCATCGCCCTGAAAAATCGCCACTTCGTCGGGGGCAAACAATTCGCCTACCAACTGGGTAATCATGCCTGAGAGGTGCGGCGTCAGCTCTGAAGGCTTGATGATGGCAGTATTGCCTGCTGCAATCGCTGACACCAAAGGCCCCAGGGTCAGGTTCAGCGGATAGTTGAACGGGCCGATGATCAGGCAGCGCCCCTTGGGTGCAAATTGCACCTCGCTGCGCGTGCCACCAGTCATCATGGTGGGCCAAACGCGCTTGGGCTTCATCCATTTTTTCAAGTTGCGAATGGCGTCATTGGCCTCTACGCAAATCGGCAAAATTTCGCCAATGTCCACCTCAGCTGCAGGTTTACCTAGGTCGGCTGCAGCCAACCGGTACCACTCTTCGCGACGCGCCAGCACGGCGTCGCGCAGCTTGGTGATTTTGGCAATCCGCTCCTCTGCGGTCGAGGTCCGCAAGCGCAGCGCGGTAGCGGCTTGACTGGCAAACGCCTGCGCGATTTGTTCTTGTGTCACCAAGGTACGGTGGGTCATATCGAGCATGCTTGCTACTCCTAAAAGTTGAAAAACCGGTAGATGGCCAGGAACTTTGCGAGGCCAAACGAAGCCAAAGGACCAGCCTGCTCTCGTTTGTTTTCGCGGACATCATACTGGCGGTGCAGTCCGGCAACTGCTGCTTGCGCGTCTCCCTGCCAAAGGGGAGGCTGCCACCAGTGCGTAAGATAAGCCTATGACCCCCTTAGCCTTCAATTCTTTGGTGCCGCAGAACATGCGCTTTCGCTTTCAGTTGGCGGTCAGCGCGCTGCCGGTGATCTGCATGTTGTTGGCGCTTACCCCAAGCTACTTTTTCGCCCAATGGTTGGAAACGCTGGAGGGTATTCCGGCGCAGACCCGCTTGCTAGACCATCCCAAAGGCCAGCTATGGGTAACCGTGTTCTTGGCGGCTTTGGTACTACAGCTGCTATGTGGCTATTTGTTGGGCTGGCTGCTCAACGCCCTGTGGGCCCGCTGGTTGCTGCATTGGCCGGTGGACAAAATCCGCGCGGTCTATTTGCACTCCCAAGTGCCGCCCACTTGGCTAAAGCCCGCCGCTGCTGCCTTGACCGGTGGCCGGGTGGCCATCATCGCCGTTGCCCGGTGGGACCGCGAGCGTAAGGCTGGTGCCATCCGTTATGTGCTGCGCAAAGGTATCGTTGGTTGGGGCCTGCCCTTGTATGTGTTTATGTATGGCGTCCAAACCCTATTGCGCGGGGACGCACTGGACCCGCAGCAAGCATTGAGCAGCGCCCTGTTGTGGTTCGGCTGTGGCGCGGTCTTTGGCGCGGTAATGTGGTGGGTGTCTGAGTTCAATTACCGCAAACTCAAGGCAAGCTTGGGCCTCTAGAACGGCGAGCAAGCCCGTAGCGAAAGCGACGGATATTTCAATTACCCGCGCCGCGCAAAAACGCCTGCATGTGAAAACGCGCTTGCGCGGGCGCATAACGCACATGCGGCGCTACCGGGCAGGCATTGCGCGAAAGGCAGCCGCTGCCGAGGCATTGCTGCTGTGCATCTTGGCGCACATGCGCGCGGCAACGCTCTACTGCAAATTGCTGCCCGTCATACGCCTGTACCGGGCAGGCATGTAGGCATGGTTGCTCGATACAAGTTAGGCATGGGTTTTGATCCTGGAAGTTGCCGTCCGTGTGTTGGCTTAATGCAGCACGGTCATCCGCGTCCACCGTAGGAAAGGCCAAGGCAAAGCGGTAGGCATGCCACAGTCCATGCTGAGGGTGAATGCGCAACATCAAGGGGCTGGGAAACAAGGCCTCGCTGCGGCTTGCCCACTGCTGGAACGGGTGGTAATGCGGCAGCAATGGCGGGCCGTCAAAAGGGTACAAGGCAGCACCGTCAAACTGCTGTGCCAGCGCGTCGCCGATCTGCCGGCTCCAGCGGTCTAGCGTATGGGGTAGCCCGTCATGCGCCATGGGGGATGATTGAAAGGCTTCCCACATCGAGCCGCCCACATTACCGGCCAGCCACAGCACCGCAGCGGGGCGGCCATCGGACAGGGTGATGGCTTCGTGCGCTTGCGGGCAAAAGCCGCCGCGCAAATGCAAGCCGTGCACTTGCAAAGCGGCGCTTAAGGCGGGGCGTAAAGACATGAATTAGCGCGTTGCGAACTCAGCAAGTGGTGGGCTCAGCCCTACAAGACTTTTCGCAACGGTCGGCCCCAGGCCGTGGCGGTGACGGTGGCTTCAAAAAACACATTGCCGTCAATATCATTGTTCACCTGGTTATCTTCCTGGCTAAACACTACTTGGGCGTCGACCGCACCCGCAGCCAATGCGCGCGCTTTGGCCTCCTGCGCTGCCAAGGTGCGCGCCTGCGCAATCGCGGCATCCAGGCCTCTAAAATCCTGTGGACCATCAGGTGTGAAAACTTTGAAGGTGCCACGCACCGGTTGAGTCACCGTGATGTGCACGCGCTGCGCCACCTGCCCCAGCACCGCGCCTACCGCATTGGCTACGTCGGCATGCGGCGGAACCACCAGGCGAACGCCCAGGCCTTGCGCCACGGCGGGGTAGTAACTCGCTGCTGGCGCCCCTACACCGACAAGCGACATGTCTGGGGCAAATTGCAATGCAAATACCGGCTGCGCCAGCGTGTCGGTGCTGCGCTGCGGCGCGGCCAGGGTTTGCCAGGGAATGTCGTTCAGATTGACCGGGGTGGCGGTGGATGCTGCACCGTCGTCAGGATTGCCGTTACTGTCGATTGGGTCATGCTTTTGAAGCAGAGGACTCGATGCTGAAAGCACAGTGGATTCTTTAGCGTCGCTCGCAATGACGGGGTTAGAGTTTGGCAAGTGCTGCAGTAACCCAGCACCCGTGAGCTTCGAAGCAGAAGCAGAAGCAGAAGCACCATATCGGGCCAAGGCCATGGCGGTCAGTAACGCGGCCACTTTGCCGGCGCTGTTTTCGTTCATTTGCCCGGCGTCGTTCAGGCCCGCTTCAATCAGCTTGTTGCAAATCGTCTCGGTGACTTTGGCCACCACATCACGCGAAGGTGCATGGGCGTCGCCCAGTGGCCATTTACCCAAGCCGTACAAATGGCGCATCTGCCGTGCCCAAATACGCGCCGCGCACAGTGCCGCTTCCTGGCTCCAGTGCGTAGACATGCCCAACACATGGGCCGCATCACTGGGCGTGAACCCGGTATAGATCGCCAAGCCTTTGCGCTCTAGTCGTGCAATCGCGCGCGCCAGATCGCGGTCGTCCATATTGGCGGCTTCTAAATCGACCGGCCCCTGGCACAGGCGATCCCAGGCGCGCAGCTCGGAGTCGTTGAGGCGGCTCAGGTGGGCGCTGTCGGCTGACAAGGCCTGGGCAAAACGCATTTGGCTGGCGTGCGGGCTTTCGGTTTGCTGGCGTTGCAGCACCGCTAAAAACTTCGGGTGCTGGTGCACCAGCAGGCTTAAGGGCAGCACGCGGCGCGGGCCAATGGTCAGGCCTTCGCCACCTAGCAAGCGTACCTCGCTGTCGCCGCCCAAACCGATGGCATAGACCTTGACCGCTTCGATCATTGGCCGCCAGTTGCCCACCATAGCGCCGTCAAAGCTCAGGGCTGGCAGACCGCCGCGCACCACGGCAATATCGGTCGTGGTGCCGCCCATATCGGCCACGATGGCATCGCGTAGTCCGCTCAATGCGCAAGCGCCCAGCACACTGGCCGCCGGGCCCGATAAGACGGTGCTCACAGGTCTTTGCAAAGCGCTGACTACATTGATAAGCGAACCATCGCCCTTTACTAGCATCAGCGGCGCGTCGATGTGGCGCACGGCCAAAGTGCGTTGCACCGAATCGATCAGGGTTTTAACGTGCGAAATCATGCGCGCATTGAGCGCGGCCGTCAGCGCGCGGCGTGGCGCGCCCAGGCTGGAGGCCAGCTCGTGCCCACAGGTGACAGGCGTGTCGCAATGTGCTTGCACCCAGGCGCGCAGCTGGTTTTCGTGCGCTGGGTTGCGCACCGCAAACGTGGCCGAAATCGCAAATGCCGATACGCGTCCTGCGTGCTTGGCAATCGCAGTTCGGCAGGCTGCCTCGTCCAGCGCGCACAGGGCGATGCCTGCGGCATCATGCCCACCGGCTAGGCTTTCAATTGCATCGAGTCCCAGCAAATCTGCAAGCCCACTGGTTTTGATTTGCTGTGCGTCATAGCCCACCAGCAGCGCGCAGACCGGCGCGCCTTTGCCTTCGACCACCGAGTTGGTGGTCAGCGTGGTGGAGAGTGAAACTAAATCCACTTGCGCCAACAAATCTTGCGGCAGACCGTCCAAAGACGCGGCAATGCCCTGCGCCAGATCGAAGCGGGTAGTCAGACTTTTGGATGCGGCCACCACCTCGCGCGCCGCGTTGAGCAGCACCGCATCGGTAAACGTGCCGCCGGTATCTATCCCTAGCGCATAGCTCATGGCAGATCTATGAAGGTTGGCGATGTGCGCCAGCTTGGGCTAGCCAGCCCGGTAAGCAGCACAAGCTCATGCGCCAGCCGCTGCGCACAGCCAGCGAAACAGGTAGTCGGCAAAACTGCGGCGCACAGTCACTTCGTAGTGGCTGCCTGCTTGTTTACACAGAATCGTAGCGTTAGCGCGCGAGATGTGGCTTTGCGCTACGTGACCCGCAGCAAACACGCTGGCGTGGAAATCTAAAGGGCAGCCGCGTGAGAGCAAATCTGCCGCACCCGGTCCCCGAACGCGCAACACGGTATTGCCGTGGCCCACGTTCACGATAGCCATGTGTTGCCCTGCCAGTGCCTGGCGTAGCGCAGCTTCCAATGTGGCGCCTTGCCCTATCGGGCATTGCAACAACCATTCGTCAGGCCCGAGCCAGAGCAACTGCCGGCCCGTGCTCAAAGACGCGGTATTGGCGGCCGAGGGCAGTGCCAAACCGGTCACCGTTTGAACCGCGCTGCTAAAGGCCGTATCTGCCGGATTGCCACGCAGATTAAGCATGTCCATTAAAGAGGCTTCGCCCAGGCTCACAGGGTGGCCATCGACCTTCAAAGACTGGTCGCCGGCCCCCAACAAGGGCGCCAAAGGGCTTTGCAAAACAGCATCAGACATGGTGGCGTTTTCCTTCAGGATCGTAAAACACGGTAGTGCCCACGGTGGCGCGTACGGTGCGGCCATCGGCCAAGGGTATTTGCACTTGTTGACCGCTGCGTTGTTGGCCGCTGCGCACCAGTGCCATGGCGATCGAGCGCTTGAGCGTGGGGCTGTAATAGCTGGAAGTCACATGCCCCAGCATCGGAACGGGCGTCACTGCACTTGCGCCTACTTCGGTGATCTGCGCACCTTCGGGCAACACGGTGGCTGGGTCGTCGGTGAGCAAGCCCACCAACTCCTTGCGATTGGGCCCAGCGGTGTGGCTGCGGCTAAGCGAACGACGGCCTAAAAAGTCTTTGGTTTTGGAGACCATGCCGCCCATGCCCAAGTCATGCGGAGTCACCGAGCCATCGGTGTCCTGGCCCACGATGATGTAGCCTTTTTCCGCCCGCAGCACGTGCATGGTTTCGGTGCCATAAGGTGTGATGTTGAACTCGACGCCTGCGTCCATCAGTGCAGCCCAAACCGAGGCACCGTAGTGTGAAGGTACGTTTACCTCGAAGGACAATTCGCCCGAAAAGCTGATGCGCATAATGCGCGCTGCCACACCGGCCACGGTGCCTTCGCGATAGCTCATGAACGGGAAAGCGGCCAGCGACAAATCCACGTCTTTGCAAACTTTTTCTAGCACCGCACGCGCCTTGGGGCCGACCAGGCCGAAGGTGCTCCAGTGGTCGGTGACGCTGGTCATATAGACCTGCATATCGGGCCACTCGGTTTGCACCCAGCGCTCCATCCAGCCCAACACGCGCGCTGCGCCGCCGGTGGTGGTAGTCATCACAAAATGGTTTTCAGCCAGACGCACGGTGACGCCGTCGTCATAGACCATGCCGTTTTCATCGAGCATCAGGCCGTAGCGCGCTTTGCCCACTTCCAGCTTAAGCCAGGGGTTGGTGTACATCCAATTGAGCAACTTGGCAGCGTCGGGGCCTTGGATGTCAATCTTGCCCAGCGTCGATGCGTCCATGATGCCCACGCCTTCGCGCACTGCCATCACTTCGCGGTGAACCGCCTGATGGATGTCTTCTTTTCCTTTCGGAAAATACCAAGGTCGCTTCCACTGGCCCACGTCCTCAAACAAAGCACCAGCGGCGATGTGCAGTCGGTGCGGACTGGCGTGGCGCGCCGGATCAAATAAATCGCCCCGATCTACACCGGCCAAGGTACCAAAAGTGATGGGTATGTAATTGGGCCGGAAGGTCGTGGTGCCTACCTGCCCGATGGGCTTGCCCAAAGCGCGTGCGGCCAGCGCCATGCCATTGATATTGCCCAGCTTGCCCTGGTCGGTGCCAAAGCCCATGGCGGTGTAACGCTTGATGTGTTCAATCGATTCAAAGCCCTCGCGCACCGCCAGTTCAATGTCCGCTGCGCCCACATCGTTTTGGTAATCAACAAAGGCTTTGCTGCGGCGTGAAACCGGTTCACCGGTCTCGGCAATCCAAAAGGGTGCAATCGCTTCGGCCGCTGCTTCGCTGACTTCGTAATTGCTGGCCTGCGCAGCAAAGCCTGCACTGTGTGCTGCCTGCGCACCGGCCTGGCTGGCCGCTGCAAGTGTTTGCGCCAAACCGAACTGCGCAGCGCCTGCGCCCACAATTTGCTGGTCGGCAATCGCTCCACCGGGCGTGAAGCAGCACAGGGCGTTGTTCCACACGGCTTTGCCGCCAGAGTGCGAATACAAATGGATAGCCGGGTTCCAGCCACCGGCCATGCCCACGGTGTCGCAGGCCAATACGCGCCGCGTCCCGGTTGCCTTGCCGCCGCTCATCGCGGCCAGTTCAATACTGCTCACGCGCACGCTGCCATGCGCTTGCACCGGCACATGGTTGCGCAGCACGGTGACACCGGCGTTTTGCGCTTGTTCGGCTAGGCCGCCGACAGGTGCGTTGCCTGCGCGGGCATCAACCACGCTTACCCGTGCACCTGCTTTGTGCAGAACCAGTGCGTCGGCATAGGCGCTGTCATTGTTGGTCAGTAGCACGATGTTTTTACCGGCCAGCGCGCCGTAGAGCGTGGTGTAATCGGCCAGCGCCGAGGACAACATCACACCGGGCAAGTCGTTATTGCCAAACACCATGGGCCGCTCATGCGCTCCGGTAGCCAGAACCACTTGTTTGGCACGAACACGCCACAGGCACTCGCGAAAGCCTTGGCGATGCGCCAAAGGCAGGTGGTCGCTTAGGGTTTCGCGCACGGTTAAAAAGTTGTAGTCGTGGTAACCAAACACCACACCCCGGCGGATGATGCGCACGTCGGGCATGGCTTGTAGTTCGGCCACGGCAGTACGCACCCAGTCACTGGCCGGTTGGCCGTCGATGGTCCCGGTGCAGCGGTGCGCAGCGCCACCGAGTTCGGCTTGCAACTCCGCCACGATCACCCGCGCGCCGCTACGCCCTGCGGCCAGCGCCGCGGTGAGGCCAGCGATACCGCCACCTGCAATAAACACATCACAATGGATATTCTGGTGTACGTAGCTAGCGGTGTCTTCCACCTCAGGCGCAGCGCCAAGGCCACCGGCCTTACGGATGAAGCGCTCATAAAACATCCAAGCCTTGGCCGGCCACATAAATGTCTTGTAATAAAAGCCCGCCGGAAACAATGGCGTGCCCCAACGGTTGGGACTGACCAAGCGCGAAAGCAAGCCAGGCCAACCATTCACGCTCTCGGCATACAAGCCTTCATACAACTCGACTTCGGGCATCTTGGCATTGGGAATGGTGTGCGCGCCGCGCTCCACTTGCACCAATGCCGAGGGCTCTTCAATACCCGAGGTGACAATGCCGCGCGGACGGTGGTATTTCCAGGACCGCGAAAACAAACTCTCGCCCGCTGCGAGTAGGGCTGAAGCTAAGGTGTCGCCTGCATAGCCGCTAAAGCTGCGGCCATTGAAGGTAAAGCGGACCGTTGCTTTGCGGTCGATTCGGCTGCCCAGGCTACTGATGCGTTGTCCGCTCATGCTGCTGCTCCTGTGCCGGGTGCGGCATCCGGGTTTTCGCCGGGCTTATAAAACTTGGTGAACTGGTAGCTGACGGTATTACGCTCAGCATTGAACCAGCGGCGGCAACCAGCGGAATGCAACCATTGCTCTCGGTGTAGTCCTTTGGGATTTTTGCGCATGAACAAGTAGTCGCCCCACTGTTCGTCTGTCAGGGCATCGGTATCGAGCGGCCGCGCAATATGCGCTTCGCCACCGCAGCTAAATTCACTTTCGGCGCGAGGGCCGCACCAGGGGCAGGTAATTTTTAGCATTTCAGTTTTTGTTAAGTATTTCTGGGTTCGGGTTTTGGCCTGCTGGCCGGCTTGTTGCCTGCCGCAGGCCTCACTTTTCTTTGCTTCGCCAAAGCAAAGTAAGCAAAAGAAAGGCGAGCCAAAGGCCGTGCCCCTACGGGGTGCCTTGCGCTACTCGCGCCGCCCGGGGTCGTGCGCAAACTCGCTACGCTCAAACAAGCGCCCGCCCTGATCCGTGCGCCGCTGCGTTGCTCAGCACAGCCTAATGGCGAGGGGTGCGCGTGTGCTCGTTCGCTGGCGCTCACATTGCGCACGCGTGTCGGCGGGAAGGCGGTGGATTTGTTTTGTTGGTGGATTGTCGCTTGAGTGGCAGCGTCCGCACCGCCAGCCAAGCACGCGCCGCAGGCTATCCAAGCCGCGTGCCATTCACTACGACTGCCCCACGCGCCAATGTAGGCGTCCAAACGCGCATCACAAACGCCCGAGCCAAAACCCGTATCCAAATCTAAAAATCCAAATTGGCTGTCCCAGCTCCCCTTCGCCCCGGCGGGGGTGAAGGGGCGGGGGGGATGGGGGGATAAAGCCATAGCTCCGCAGGTAAAAACATTAAACATATCCAAACCTCAATGCGCCACACCCGCCGCACCATGCTCATCAATCAGATGCCCGGTGTTAAAGCGGTTCAGTTCAAAGGCGGCATTGAGCGCATGCGGCCGGTCTTGCGCCATGGTGTGGGCCATCACCCAGCCCGAGCCGGGCGTGGCCTTGAAGCCGCCGGTGCCCCAACCGCAGTTGAAGTAAAGGCCTTTGATATGGGTTTTGGAAATAATCGGGCAGGCATCCGGCGCCACGTCCACGATGCCGCCCCATTGGCGGTTCATGCGCACGCGCCTGAAGATGGGGAAGAGTTCGCAAATCGCTTGCAACGTGTGTTCGATGATGGGGAAGCTGCCGCGCTGCCCGTAGCCCACATAGGAATCGATGCCTGCGCCAATGACCAGGTCGCCTTTGTCGGATTGGCTGGCGTAGGCGTGGATGGCGTTGGACATGACCACGGTGTGCAAAATCGGCTTCATGGGTTCGGACACCAAGGCTTGCAGCGGGTGGCTTTCCAGGGGCAGGCGGATGCCGGCCATGCTGGCGATCACGCTGCTGTGCCCGGCGGCGACCACGCCGATTTTTTTGCTCTTGATCACGCCGCGTGTGGTTTCGATGCCCACGACCTGATCGCCCTCGCGCTGCACGCCAATGACCTCGCAGTTTTGGATGATGTCCACGCCAAGGCGATCCGCCGCGCGGGCAAAGCCCCAGGCAATCGCGTCGTGGCGGGCCACGCCACCGCGTGGCTGGAAGGATGCGCCCATGACGGGGTAGCGCAGGCTGTCGCTGGTGTTCATGATGGGCACCATGGCCTTGATTTGCGCGGGAGTGAGCACCACGCCATCGACACCGTTCAAGCGGTTGGCATTGACGCGGCGTTCGATGTCGCGCATGTCTTGCAGTGAATGTCCCACGTTCATCACACCGCGCTGGCTGAACATAGTGTTGTAGTTGAGGTCTTGCGACAAACCTTCCCACAATTGCAAAGCTTTTTCATACAGGTGCGTCGCGTCGTCCCACAAATAATTGGAACGCACGATAGTGGTGTTGCGCGCAGTGTTGCCACCACCCAACCAGCCGCGTTCGACTACCGCGATATTGCGCATACCGTGTTCTTTGGCCAAGTAATAGGCGGTGGCCAAGCCGTGCCCGCCACCGCCGACGACGATGGCGTCATAGCTGGCTTTGGGTTCGGGGCTGCGCCACTGCTTTTGCCAGTTCTCGTGGTATGACATGGCGTTGCGCGCCAGCGCAAAAATTGAAAAGTGGTTCACTTGGATACTTTCATTGCGGCGGTAAAGGGTTCATAAAGGGCGCGGAGGCCGCGCCCTGTGGTAGTGCACTGGCGGCCGCACTGATGCAGCTTTGGGTGCATTGGACGTAATGGGTATCGCACTGCATTTTTTGTTCGTTGGATGAGGCTTTGTCGTTCAAGTTTTTCTCGTGTCTTTGTTGCAACCAGCTGGTGGTGTCCGATGGGTTGTCATTGCTTGAGCGCCATATGCTGCTGTGGTTTTCGAAAAGGCGGCGGGCGCTTTCCAGCCAGCCCGATTTCACAATATCTTTGACGCATTGGTCCTGCTCGCTGCGGCACATGGTGCGGCACATGTCGTTGGGGGCCGCCATGCAGTGCGTGTAAACGCCCGCAAGGCACAGCGCAATTAGCAGTTGGGCAGTGCGAGAGGTGTGCACGCGGGAGTTTTAACATTCGATCACATTGACCGCCAGACCGCCCCGGCTCGTCTCTTTGTATTTTGTCATCATGTCGCGCCCTGTGTCGCGCATGGTTTTAATCACCTGGTCTAGCGACACAAAGTGGGTGCCGTCGCCGCGCATCGCCATGCGGGCGGCGTTAAGCGCTTTGACTGAACCCATGGCGTTGCGCTCGATGCAGGGAATCTGCACCCGTCCGCCGACCGGGTCGCAGGTAAGCCCCAGGTTGTGTTCCATGCCAATCTCGGCGGCGTTCTCCACCTGCGCCGGTGTGCCGCCCATCACGGCTGCCAGCCCGGCCGCTGCCATCGAGCAGGCCACACCGACCTCGCCCTGGCAGCCCACTTCAGCACCGCTGATCGACGCATTTTCTTTGTACAAAATGCCAATGGCACCGGCGGTGAGTAAAAAGTCGCGTATGCCCTTTTGGTTGGCGCCGGAAATAAAGCGCTCGTAATAGTGCATGACTGCCGGGATGATGCCTGCCGCACCATTTGTGGGCGCTGTCACCACGCGGCCTCCGGCGGCGTTTTCCTCATTCACCGCCATGGCATAGACGTTGACAAAGTCCAAAATCGTAAGTTGGTCGCGCAGCCCTTCTTCAGGTCGGCTGCTCAGACTGCGGTGCAATTCGGCAGCGCGGCGCTTGACCATCAGGTTGCCGGGCAGGTGGCCATCGGTACGTATGCCGCGTGCGACGCAGGCCTTCATCGCGTCCCAGATCGCGTCTAAGCCGGCATCCACTTCCTCATCGGTGCGCCACGCGTGCTCGTTAGCGCGCATCACCTGGGCAATCGACATGCCTGTGCTTGCCGTGATAGCCAGCAATTCATCGCCGCTAAGAAAGGGATAAGCCAGTACCGTGCGGTCGGACACGATACGCGGCGCCTCTTGGGTGACAGCATGTTCGGCATCGGCATCTTCCTGCGACACCACGAAACCGCCGCCTACCGAAAAGTAGCGCCGTTCTTGCAGCAGTGTGCCTTGCGCGTCTATGGCCATGAACTTCACGCCGTTGGGGTGGAAAGACAGGGTTTCACGCCGTAAAAACAATACATCGCTTTTTTCGGTGAAGGCAATCGGATGCATGCCCATGAGATGGACGGTCTTTTCCTTGCGGATTTTTTTCAGTCGAGTTTCGATTGTGTCCGGGTCGATGCTGTCTGGCATCAGGCCTTCCAGACCCAGCATCACGGCAGTATCAGTGCCGTGGCCTTTGCCGGTCGCACCCAGCGAGCCGTACAGACGCACTTCCACACGGGCAGTGGCCGCCAGCATGTCGTCCTGCGTCAGTGCTTTTACGAACATGGCGGCCGCCTTCATCGGACCGACGGTGTGCGAAGACGAGGGGCCGATTCCGATTTTGAACAGGTCAAAAACGCTTAAAGACATGGATGAACACCTATGAAGCCGCAACGGGAGATTGTCGAATGGGCAAGCCCGTGCGTATTGTTCGCCATACGACGCGCCACGATGTCCGTGCGACAGAGTCTGTGGCGTTTAGATACAAGTAGGTGTCGCACTGTGACTTGGGATAGCCTTGGGCACTGGGGATACTCATCAATTACTCAAGCCCCGTACGTATTGGAGATTTGCCATGGATGATAGTGTGACCCTGACTGCCGCCGACAGCGCACCGCGTACTCGCCGCAGCGCTGGTGGCCGTGAAGCCAAGCGCGCCTTGCGTTCAGCGCGCAGCGCACAGGCAGCGCCCTACATCACGCGCAACATTCCCTTTTACGAAGTGTTGGACGAAGAGGGCCTGGCCATCATCGAGCGCAATGCCAACACCATTTTGGAAGAAGTAGGTATCGATTTCCGTGACGATGCCGAAGCCTTGGACATCTGGCGCAAAGCCGGCGCCGAAGTGACTGGTGAGCGCGTGCGCTTTCCTGGCGGTATGTGCCGCGCGATCGTGCAAGCGAGCGCACCGCGCCAATTCACCCAATACGCGCGCAATCCGGCGCATAACGTGGTGATAGGCGGCAAGAACACCGTGTTCGCCCCTTCCTATGGCTCGCCTTTCGTGCGCGACCTGGACAAAGGTCGACGCTACGCCACTTTGCACGACTTTGAAAACTTTGTGAAGCTGGCCTATATGGCCAACTCCATCCACCATAGTGGTGGAACGATTTGCGAGCCGGTGGACCTGCCGGTCAACAAGCGCCATTTCGACATGGTCTATGCGCACATGAAGTACAGCGACAAGCCATTCATGGGATCGGTCACCAAGCCCGAGCGTGCACAAGACACCGTGGAGATGGCCGCGCGCCTATTTGGCGACAATTTTGTCGACCCGGCCACCGGCAAAAACCGCACCGTGTGTATTAGCCTGATCAATGCCAACTCGCCCATGACTTTTGATGAGACCATGCTGGGCGCGGCCAAGGTCTATGCGCGGGCCAATCAGGCCACCATCATCACGCCTTTCATTCTGGCTGGCGCCATGTCGCCGGTCACCGTGGCCGGTACTTGCGCGCAGACTCTGGCCGAAGCGCTGGCGGGCATGGCTTTTGTGCAACTGGTCAACCCCGGCGCGCCGGTCGTCCTGGGCAGTTTTGCATCGTCGGTATCTATGCAGTCAGGCGCACCGACCTTTGGTACGCCCGAACCGGCCTTGGTGCTTTACGTGATGGCCGCATTGGCGCGCCGTCTGGGCGTGCCTTTTCGCTCCGGTGGCGGTTTGTGCGGCTCCAAGATCGCCGATGCGCAAGCCGCTTCCGAGTCCGCCAACACCATGATTCCCACCTGCCTGGCCGGCGTTAACTTTGTATTGCACACCGCCGGTTGGTTGGAAGGCGGTTTGTCCATGGGCTATGAAAAATTCATCATGGACTGCGACC
>Ga0214919_10001670_pt1 | contig 35847 bp, 40 predicted proteins | sample LL1503_MetaG_FD_177994 | JGI IMG/M metagenome (GOLD analysis project Ga0214919, IMG submission 177994) | Freshwater microbial communities from Lake Lanier, Atlanta, Georgia, United States - LL-1503 | ecosystem: Environmental > Aquatic > Freshwater > Lake | place: USA: Georgia | collected...
CGCGGCTAGGCCGGCGGCGACGGCGTCCCCGGCGAGGCGATCGGCCTCCTCGCGCGAGGGCAGGGTCGTCCAGGCGATGCCGAGGGGCTCAGTCATGTCCGGGGTCGTCCCCCTGCAGGTATTTCTCGGTGATGATCCCGATCAGCAGGTCGCGCGCCTCCTGCACCGAGTCGACGTGGATATACAGGTCGCGGTCCTCGGGGGAGACCATGCCCCACTCGTGGAACGTCTCGAAGTTGACCGCGTTCTTCCAGAAGGCCGAGCCGAAGAGCAGCACCGGGAAGTGCTTCTTGGTCTTGCCCGTCTGGATGAGCGTCAGCATCTCGAAGAGCTCGTCGAAGGTGCCGAACCCGCCGGGGAAGGCGACGAGCGCCTTGGCGAGGTAGAGGAACCAGTATTTGCGGACGAAGAAGTAGTGGAACTCGAGGTCGAGCTCCGGCGTGATGTAGGGGTTGTGCTCCTGCTCGAAGGGCAGGGCGATGCCGAGGCCGACGGAGCGGCCGCCCGCGAGGTGCGCGCCTTCGTTGGCGGCTTCCATGATGCCGGGGCCGCCGCCGGAGCAGACGAGGAAGCGTTGCCATTCCGGCAAGGTCATCGACCACTTGGTCATCTCGTAGGCGAGGTCGCGGCACGCCGCGTAGTAGACGGAGGAGCGCAGGTTGATCTCCGCGAGGCGCAGGCGCAGCGCGCATTCGGCGCCGGTGCATTCGCCCGACTGCGGGAGCGCCTTGGCCGCGGCCAGCTCGCGCTGCGCGCGCTCCGGGGTCATCGTGCGCGCCGAGCCGAACATCACGACGGTGTTGCGCACGCCGTATTTCTTGAACCGCAGGTGCGGTTCCATGAGCTCGGCCATCACCCGGATGGTCCGGGCCTGGGGCGAGAGCATGAAGTCCGGATTCAAGTAGGCCCGAGGCGGGACGGGCCGTCGCTTGCCGGGTTCGGAGGACATGAGGGCATCATTCCCGCCTTGGGGCGGCTGCCAAGCCGGGAAGCGTGAGGCTTGACACCCCCCGAGGGGTGCCCTTGGCTGGGTGCTTCAAACGCCATGCAACCCACCTACCGCCCGTCCAAGATCGCCCGCGCCCGCAAGTGCGGTTTCCGCGCCCGCTCCAAGTCCGCCGGTGGCCGCAAGGTCCTGGCCAACCGCCGCAAGGTCGGTCGCAAGCGCCTCGGCGCGTCCTGAGACCGATGCGTCTCCCGCGGGAGCGTCGGATTCGCGCCTCGGCCGATTTCGCCCGCATCCGCAATACCGGCTCGCGGCTCGACTGCGGGCCTTTTCTTTTGAATTTCAAGCGTGGCGAGGGACCGGGGCCGGCCCGCTTCGCCGTGATCGCCGCCAAGAAATCCCTCCCCTTGGCCGTCGATCGCAACCGGGCCAAGCGTCTCGCCCGAGAGCTCTTCCGGACGGACCCCGCGGCGTTCCCGGCCGGGACGGAGGTCGTGCTGGTCATCCGTTCGGGGATGCTGCGCCGTCGGCTGGCCGACCTGCGCAAGGTCTTCGCCGAGGCCGCGCGCCGCATCAGCGCGCCGGCGACGGGCCCCTCCGCATGAGCGAGGAGCGTCCCTCCTGGGCGGCTCGGCCGGCGCTCTGGTTGGTGCGGCTTTACCAACGCTGGCTGTCACGTCCCTTGCACGCGCTCGTCCCGGGCTCCGGTTGCCGGTTCCACCCCAGTTGCTCCTGCTACGCCGCCACCAGCCTCCGACGCTTCGGTCTCCTGCGCGGAGGTTGGCTGGCGACCCGGCGCCTCTGCCGTTGCCATCCCTGGGGCGGTTCGGGTGTCGACGAGGTGCCGGAACGGTGACCGGGCGGCGGCCCTTCCGGGCTTGAATAATCTCGCCCTTGTCGGGCGTTTTTGGGCATATTGGCTCCGTGAAAGCCTTGTTCGCGCGCATCCTGGAATCACGGCAAGGCGGCACCTTGCTCCTCGCCCTGACCTACGTGCTGCTCGGCACCGTCCTCCGCGTGGGTTTCCTGTTCGCCAGCGCCGGGTCGGTCTCCTGGGGGCTCGCGACGTTCGGCGCCTTGTTCGTGGGTTTCACCTTCGACCTCGTGATGGCTTGGTTCCTCACGCTTCCCCTCGGCCTGCTGTCGGCCCTGTGGCCGGCGCGTTTCTGGCGGTTCCCCCTCGTCGTCGCCTGGGGCTTCGGCGCCTTCCTCTTCACGTTCTGGAAGATTTCGGAGATCCTTTTCTGGGAGGAGTTCGGCGTCCGCTTCAACTTCATCGCGGTCGATTACCTCGTCTACACCACCGAGGTGGTGAAGAACATCAAGGAGTCCTACAATCTCCCGTTGATCGTCGCCGTCGTCCTCGCGGTGGCGACCGCCGCCTACCTCGCGTGGCGCCGCCTCGGGTGGACGGCATCCTGGCACGCCGGCGCCGTGGCCGACGCGTCGCCGCGCTGGCGCGCGTTCGCGATCCTGCTCGCGCCCTTGTTGCTCCTGCTCGGCGTCGCCTACGCCACGGGGCGGCACGACCTCAAGGTCGCCTCCCCGGTGCACAGTTCCTTCGGCGAGCGGCTCACCGCCGGGCTTCGCCACATGGGCGACCCGCAGCCGAGCTGGGCCAACAGCTACGATACCGAGGTCGCGAAGAACGGCGAATACGCTTTCCTGGCGGCCTTCTGGGCGAACCAGCTCGACTGGAAACGCTTCTACCCCTCGCGCCCGGCCGCCGTGCCGGAACTGTCCGCGCGCCTCGTCGCCCAGGGCGCCCTGCTCGCGCCCGGCGCCACGGCCGACATCCTGCGCCAGATGCCCGGCGCCCCCGGCGCGCGGAAGCTCAACGTGATCCAGATCACCGTCGAGAGCCTGAGCGCCAAGTATCTCGGCTGCTACGGCGTCAAGGACGACGAGGACAAGGTCGACTACGGCGTCCTCGGCCTCACGCCCAACCTCGACCGCCTGTCCCGGGAGTCTCTCTGGTTCAGCCGCTGCTACGCCGGCGGTACCCGCACGGTCCGCGGCATGGAGGCGCTCACCTTGGCGATCCCGCCGATTCCGGGTCAGTCGGTGTTGCGCCGCAAGGGTTGCGAAAACCTCTCGACGCTCGGCTCGGCCCTGGCCGCCCAGGGTTATGACACCGCGTTCATCTACGGCGGCGACGGGTTCTTCGACAACATGAGCTACTTCTTCGGGTCGAACGGCTACCGGATCGTCGACCAGCCCGCCGCGCTCAAGGCCGGCCGCAAGGTCAGCTTCGCGAACGCCTGGGGCGCCTGTGACGAGGACGCCTTCGCCTGGTCGCTGGCCGAGGCCGACGCCGCGCAGGCCGCGGGCAAGCCGTTCCATCACTTCATCATGACGACCTCGAACCACCGGCCCTACACCTGGCCGGCGGGGAAGATCCGCCCGGAACTGCGCGACCGCCAGGGCGGGGTGGCCTACACGGACCACGCGATCGGCGAGTTCCTGCGCCAGGCCGCCGCCAAGCCCTGGTTCAAGGACACCGTCTTCGTCATCGTCGCCGACCACTGCGCGTCCGTCGCCGGCAAGCGCGAGCTCGAGATCAAGAAATATGAGATCCCGCTCTTCATCTGGGCGCCCGGCCTGATCCCCGCCCGCAAGGTCGAGTCCATGATGAGCCAGGTCGACTACGTGCCGACCCTGCTCGGCTTGCTCAAGCTCCCGTACGCGGGACGTTTCGTCGGCGCCGATGCCCTCGCGCCGGGCTACCAGCCGCGCGCGTTCATCAGCAATTACCAGAAGGTCGCCGTGCTCCGGCCGGATGGGCTGCTGACCGTGCTCAAACCCGTCCGCCAGGTGGCGCAGTTCCGGGCCGACCTCGCCACGGGCGCGCTGACCCCGGTGACCTCGCCCGACGACGCCGCCGCGGCCGAGGCGATCCAATACTACCAAGGCGCCGATGAACTCTTCAACCGCGGTGGACTCGCCAACCCCGCCCGCTGAACGTCCGTCGGTCCTGCTCCCGGCCTTGGCCGTCGCGGCCGTGCTCGGTTTTTTCGGGTGCCACGGGACCGGGGGCGAGTGGCTCGATTTCCAGGTCCAGGCCTGGTTCTGGGATGGCCGGGACTGGCTGGTCCCGAAGGACGCCGGCTGGTCGCATCGCCTGGCTTACGAAGGGCCGAAGGCGGTGCTCGCCCTCTTCGCCGTCTGGTTGCTCTGGGCGATGGCCTGGCCCGCGCAGGCCCCGGGCTGGATGGGGCGCCGGCGGGCAGGCTACCTTTTCCTCAGCCTGGTGGTGGTGGTCGTGGTCTGCACCCAGCTCCGCGAGGTGACGTTCATGGCCACGCCGCGGCAGCTGACGATGTATGGGGCGAACCCCGGGGTGCCGCACTTGCTGCTGTTCGATGCCAAGCCGCCGGGGTATCCCCACGCGGCCTTTCCGGCGGGCCATGCCAGCGGCGGTTTCGCGCTGCTGGCCTTGGCGTATGCCTGGCCGACGCCGTCGGCGCGCCGCCGGGCGGTCCTGCTGGCGCTCGTCTACGGCAGCGGCATGGGGCTATACCAGATGGCGCGCGGCGAGCATTTCCTTTCGCACACCCTGGCCACCGCCGCCCTGGCCTGGCTGCTCGTGGCCGGCCTGGCGCGTTTCCTCCGGCCGGCGCGGCTTAGTTCGCCCAGTTGACCAGGTTGTCCGAGCGCCGCGGCGACGGGTCCGTGTCGTCGAAGTAGGTCGTCGGGATCAAGCCGGTCTTCACCATCGTGGACGTGTCGTCGAAGTATTCCTTGAAGTCCGGTTGGGCGCCGTCCGTGCTGGGCACCGCGAAATTGGCCCCGCAGCTCACGAGCAGGAAGTTCGACGAAAGCCAGTTTCCGTAGGGCGGGTTGAAGCCGCCGGAGCCGTCGGTCTTCTGGACCGAGATGCCCACCCCGCTCAAGGCGCGGTAGCGGTATTCGTAGGGATTGCCCCAGGGGTCGCGGAACTCGAGGCTGGTGGCGACGCTGGTGAGGTCGGCCGGGACGGCGTCCTTCTTGGTCGCGACGACGGTGACGTCGATCTCCTCCAGCGTGATGAACGGCTTCTGCTTCCGGTTCGCGCCGTTGGGCAGGCTCGTCGAGTTGTAGTTCCAGATCTCGACCGCGAAGCCTCCCGTCGTGAGCTGGCGCGTATAGAGCACCCGCCGACCGCTGAGCTGATCGAAGAGGGCGGCCCGATACTGGTCGTTATGCGCGTTCGAAGGCAGGGCGCCGTTCAACAGGCAGGGGAAGTCGCCGTAGGTCTTCTTGAAGTTCTCGCAGCCGATCATGAGCCGCTGGATCTCGCCGCGGCCGCGGGCCTTCATGCGCGAGTTGCTGACACCGCGGTAGATGCCGAGGGTGGCGGTCGCGAGGATCATGATGATCGCGATGACCATCAGGAGCTCGATCAGCGTGAAGCCGGCGCGGCGGCGGGGCGGGGTGGTCATGGCGGTCAGATGTGGCGGGAGTCGTTCTCGTCCTTCTTGACGTAGCCCGAGTCCTGGCGCTGGTGGTTGACGGCGTTCTTCTTGAGGTAGGCCTGGTAGACGTCCTCGGCGGACATCCCGAGCACCTGGGCGATCGAGATCAGGAAGTGGAAGAGGTCGATGACCTCGACGCGGGCGTTCTGCTCGTCGAACTTCTGGTACTTGGCCCACCACTTCCAGGGCACGGAGTCGGTCAGCTCGGCCATCTCCTGCTGCATCGCGCGCAGGTAGTTGAGCGTCCATTTCACCTTTTCCTCCTCGGTCATGCCGGCGGTCTCCACGCCGATGCGCTTGTTCAGCGCTTCCTGCATCCGGAAGATTTCCTCGAGTTTGTCGGCCATGCTTCCATCATACGACCTCGGCGGGGCGGGGCAACCCAGGAAGCGGTCAGCCGTGCAGCCGGGCGCCGGGCAGGGAGCGGGTGCGATGGGCCAGCGAGGGCATGCGGGTGTCCTCGATCACCCAGAGGGCCCCGTCCGCGCCGGACCAGGCGGCTTTCAGGGCTTCCTTGGCCGCCGCCTGGTGCTTCTCGAAGTCCGCCCGGTACCGTCCGTCGGACCCGACGTCGAACTTCACGATGACCACGTGCTCGTGCGGGGTGGGCACGTGGCGCAGGCGGCGGCGGCAGAGGTGCGCCATGCGGATGACGCCGTAGTCGACGCAGACGCCCTTGAGCCGTTCCAGGTCTTCCGCGGGGATCGCGTGCGCGAGGATGGGGTCGTCGTCCGAGAGCAGGTTGCGCTCCTGCTCGTCCCGCTCGAGCAGGGTCCCGGCCACGAGGTATTCCATCCACAGGGCGGCGGCGGCTTCGTCCTGCCCGGCCAGTTTCCGGCGAATGGCCACCTGGGCGAGCCCTTGCCGGAAGCGGGCGTTACCCCGCGCGTAGGCGAGCAGGTCGTCCTCCGCACCGGGTGCTTCCTGCTCAAGCCGGGCGACCCTGACCCAGAATCCCGTGCGTTCGTCCTTCGGTTTGGCCGCGTGCAGGATCTCCAACGCGGGGCCGGCGGCGGCCGGGGAGCGCAAGGTCCAGAGGTGGTGGCTCAGGTTGCGCAGTTCCTCCCATGGCAGGCCGGCGTATTGTTCCCTCGGCGTATCCAGCAACTTGGCTTGGGCGCTCAGGCTCGCCTGACGCTGCTGCCAGGTGTCCCGGTTGGCGCTGGCCCACTCCTGTTCGATGCGACGGAGGAACGCCCGGGCGTCGTCATCCAGCAGTTCCTCAGCGGGGGCGGTCGGTCTTTCGCCGAGGTCGGCCGGCGCCGGCTGGCCGATCGCCTTGAGCCGGTCCGAGAGCTCCGGGTGGCTGGCTCCCGGTAGGGTCACGTAGAGCAGCGCCTCCGCGTAGGCCGCGCGAAGCTTGGCGGGGAAGTCGGGATCCAGGGTGCGCAGCCGCTCCATCTCGCGGGGGCCTCCGGGCGGCGACGGGTGGCGCAGGATGAAGGCGTCCAGGTCGTTCCAGAAGTCCGTGAACGCGACGCGGTAGGCGTGCACCCGGGCCAGCATGCGGGCGGCCGTCGGTCCGTCGAAATCGGCCGAGGCGCGGTCGCTCTCCCGTTCGTTGGCGCGCAGCAGGCAGCAGAGGCGCAGCTCGAGGTCATCGGCCAGTTCCAGCAGCACCGGGCGGTCCAGTTCCTTGCCGCGTTGACGCAGGCGGGGAATCAAGGTGAACAAAGCGGAGCGCAAGGCGCTGCCATGCGCCTGATGGCGCAGCTCGTGGAAGACGAGGGCGCGGAGCTCGTCCTGCCCGAGCATCAGGAGGTGGCGCAGCCCGAGGCGCAGTTCGGCCACGCGACCCTTGAGCAGGTCGCTCCGGCTCCGGTAGACGTCCACCTGCGCGAGGGACGAGTCATGCGCGAGGTAGATCCGGCGCGGCAGGGGCAGGCGGGCGGCCGCGGCGGCCTCCTGCACCAGCGCGAAGAGGCGCGGGCAGCGTTGCGGCGTCACCTCGAAGACCCGATCCGTCAAGGACTCGTGAGCGGGGAAGAGGCCGGACATCTTCAAGGCGAAGGCGAGCACGATCAGCCCGAACCACAGCGGGTGGTCGTTCGTCGTCACGCCGGAGGGGCGGGCGATCAGCGCCGGGATCAGCAGCAACGCGGCCGTGGCGGCCGCGAGCACCGCCCAGCTCGAGGCCGGCACGTCCGCCACGCCTGCCTGGGCCAGTAATTTGCGCCAGCCCGCCGGCTCCTCCTCCCCCGCGGCTTCGCGGCGGGACGTGGCTAGCCACCATCCTGGGCCGAGGATCGCCAGCGCGAGCGCGGCGGTCGCCCAAGGTTGCCCCAACTCGACCCCGTGCCGGTAGGTCCAGAACCCCCAGGCGATCAGGCTGAAGACCAAGAAGATCACCCAAACCGGACCGAAGTGCCCCCAGAGGGCGAGGCGCCAGGTTTCGTAGCGGAAATCGGCGGGCGCCCGGGTCAGCTGCTGCTCGACCTTGGCCATCGCGGCCAGTTTCTCCGGCAGTCCCGGCGGGGGCGGCGGTTCCTTGCCGGCGGCCGGCGACTTGGCGCTTTTCAGCACGTCCCCGCCCCGGAACTGTCGTTGGCCGTAGTTGAAGAACACCGCGATGGCGATCGGGATCAACGGCCAGAAACCGTCGGTCAGGAAGGCGAGTGCGGAGGCCAGGGGCATGGCGTTGGGCCTGTTTGGATGGGTGAAAGAGGTCTGGCAACCTTTCTCGCTTCCCCTCCGCAGGACGCTCGGCACATTCTCCGGCGTGAAAGAGTCCGCCGCATCGCTGCCTTGGCGCAAACCCGAGGTCCTGGCCCCCGCCGGGGAGTGGGATTGCGTGAAGGCGGCCGTCGAGAACGGCGCCGACGCGGTTTTCTTCGGGGTCGGGCGCTTCAACGCCCGGGTCCGCGCCAAGAACTTCGAGGAGGCCGACCTCCCCGAGCTGATGGCCTACCTGCACGGCCGCGGGGTCAAGGGGTATGTCACCTTCAACACCCTGATCTTTCCCGAGGAACTGGCCGAGGCCGCCCGCACCTTGCGCTCGATCATCGCCGCCGGCGTCGACGCCGCGATCGTGCAGGACGCGGGCATCTGCCGGTTGATCCGCCGCATCTCGCCCGATTTCCCGATCCACGCCTCGACCCAGATGACCGTGACCAGCGCGGCCGGCGTCGATTACGCCCGCTCGCTGGGCGCCTCCCTGGCCGTGCTGGGACGCGAGGTGTCCTTGCCGGAGATGCGCCAGCTGCAGGCGGAGCAAGGCGCCCAAGGCGCGCCGCTCGACCTCGAGGTCTTCGTGCACGGCGCCCTCTGCGTCGCCTATTCCGGCCAATGCCTGACGAGCGAGTCGCTGGGCGGACGTTCGGCCAACCGCGGCGAATGCGCGCAGGCCTGCCGCCTCCCTTACGAGCTCGTCGTCGACGGCGCCGTGAAGCCCCTGGGCGACAAGGCCTACCTGCTCTCGCCCCAGGACCTCGCCGGCATCGAGGTCGTGCCGGAACTCATCCGCGCGGGCGTTCGCTCCCTCAAGATCGAGGGGCGCCTCAAGTCCCCGGAGTACGTCGCGGCCATCACCAAGGCCTACCGCCGCGCGGTGGACGCCTCCTGGGAGGCGCTGGTCCAAGGCGGCGACGCCGACCGCGCCGCCCTGCGCGTGCGCCAGGAGGAGGACTACCCGATGCAGATGACCTTCTCGCGGGGTCTCCACACGGGTTGGCTGCGCGGGATCGACAACCAGAAGCTGGTGCACGCGCGCTTCGGCAAGAAGCGCGGCGCGTTCCTCGGCACGGTCGTCGACGTGGCCCCGCCGGGCGTCACGTTGCGTCTGGAAGGTCCGCTCAAGCCGGGCGACGGCGTCGTGTTCGACCAGGGCAAGCCGGCCGAACGCGAGGAAGGCGGTTTCGTGCACGGCATCGAGCCGGCCCGCGGCGGCCTGACCTACGTGCGTTTCGACCGTGCCGGCGCCATCGATTGGAGCCGCGTCCTGCCGGGGGCCCTGCTCTGGAAGACCAAGGACCAGGAACTCGACAAGCTCCTGCACGCGTCCTGGGACCGCGAGAGGCCCAACCACCGCCGGCCGATCGCCGCCCGCGTCATCGGCCGCGCCGGCCAGCCTTTGCGCGTGGAGTTCAACGATGGCGAGGGCCGCGTCGTCACGGGCGAGACGGGCGTCCCGTGCGCCGTCGCCGAGAAGCGGCCGATGGACGCCGTCTCCTTGAACGAGCAGCTCGGCCGCCTCGGCGATACCGGCTACGCCTTGGACGGTCTCGAGGCCGACCTCGAGGGCGCCCTGATCGTGCCGGTGAGCGAGCTCAACCGCCTGCGCCGCGACCTCTGCGATCGCCTGACGGCCCTCCGTCGCGAGCCGCCGCGCTGGACGTTGCTACCCTACGCCCCGGCGGCCACCGCCGTCGTCGCGCCTGCGCCGGAGCCGGCCGCGGAGCCCCTCATCGTCGTGGTCATCCGCGAGCCCGAGCAGCTGGAGCCCGCCCTCGCCTGGGGCGCCCGCGTGGTTTACGCCGAGTTCGAGGACCCCAAGAAGTTCCGGGCCGCCGTCGCGCGCGTCCGCGCCTACGAGCAGGAAGCCGGCCGCCGCGTCGAGTTCTGGGCGATGGGTCCGCGCGTGCACAAGCAGGGCGAGGATCGCGTCACCGAGATCGTCCTGTCCTGCGAGGCCGACGGCTACCTGGCGCGCAACCACGACGACCTCCGCGCGTTCGCGGGGAAGCGGCGCCGCGGCGACTTCTCCCTCAACGTGGCCAATGGCCTCGCCGCCGAGTGGCTCATGGAACAGCACGGCCTCGAGGGCCTGACCGCCTCCTATGACCTCGACGCCAGCCAGCTCGCCGCGCTGCTCCGCTCGGCGCCGCCCGCTTGGTTCGAGGTGACCATCCACCAGCACATGCCGATGTTCCATATGGAGCACTGCGTGTTCTGCGCCTTCCTCTCCCCGGGCAAGGATTACCGCGACTGCGGCCGGCCCTGCGAGAAGCACCGCGTCAAGCTGCGCGACCGCGTGGGCGCGGAGCACATCCTCAAGGCCGACGCCGGCTGCCGCAACACGCTCTTCAACGCGCGCGCCCAGACCGGCGCCGAATACGTGGCCGACCTCCTCAAGCTCGGCGTCCGCCGCTTCCGCGTCGAGTTCGTCGACGAGGACGCCGACACCGTCACGCGGACGTTGCAGAAGTACCAGGACTTGCTCGAGGGGCGTCTGGCCGGCACCGACCTCTGGAACGACCTCAAGGTCCTGAACCAGCTGGGCGTCACCCGCGGCACGTTGCGGGTGCGCGTCTGAGCCGGTTCATTCGAGGTTCTTCAGGCGGGGGAGGAGGCTGGTCACGCGTCGCGAGTCGGACGCGTTGCGCACCGCCATCGCGTAGGCCGTCGGGTCGCCCACCAGGATGACCTGCTTCCGGCCGCGGGTGACCGCGGTGTAGATCAGGTTGCGGGCGAGCATGATGCTGTGCTGGCGGAGCAGCGGCAGGACCACCGCCGGGAATTCCGACCCCTGCGACTTGTGGATGCTCACCGCGTAGGCCAGGTGGAGGTCGCCCTGCTCGCCGCGCTCGAGCTCGACGCGGGCACCGTCGAAGTCGATGAGCAGCGCGCCTTCCTCGTCCTGCCCGAGCACGACGCCGAAGTCGCCGTTGAACACGAGCTTGTCGTAGTTGTTGCGGGTCTGGATCACCTTGTCGCCAGGCTGGATGCGCCCCGGCTTGGCGTCCTTGCCGCGCAGGCGGGCCTGCAGGGCCTGGTTGTAGGCCTGGATGCCGCCCGTCCCCTTGTGCATCGGCGCCAGCACCTGGATGTCGCGCAGCGGGTCCAGGCGCAGGGCCCGCGGCAGCACCTCGCAGCAAAGCTTCGTGACCATCGCCACGCAGGCCTCGGGATCCTCGACCTTCACGAAGTGGATGTCCTGCGTGAAGTCCAGGCGCGCCGGATCCTCGACCGGTTCCGGCGGGGCCGTCTCCGCGTGCAGGATGCCGTGCGCCACCGTGACGATGCCGGAGCGGGCGCCCTGGCGGAAGACCGTGTCGAGGCGCGTGACCGCGGCTTGCCCTGATTCGATGAGGTCGCCCAGGACGTTGCCGGCGCCCACGGACGGCAGCTGGTTGACGTCGCCGACGAGCAGCAGGTGCGCGGTCGAGGGGATCGCCCGGAGCAGGGCGGCGGCGAGCTTCGTGTCCAGCATGCTGGACTCGTCGATGATGACGAAGTCCGCGTGCAGCGGGTCGTCGGCGTTGGCGGTGAAGCCGCCGAGCGCCGGGTCGAACTTCAGCAGGCGGTGGATCGTCGAGGCCGGCAGGCGCGTGGCCTCGGTCATGCGTTTGGCCGCCCGGCCGGTCGGCGCTCCCAGCGCCATCCGCGCCCGCTTGGCCGAGAGGATGTCGCAGAGCGCGCGCAGGATCGTCGTCTTGCCGGTGCCGGGGCCGCCCGTGAGCACCGCGACCTTGTGCGCCAGCGCCATCTTCACGCCCGTCGCCTGGGCCTCGGAGAAGGCGAAGCCGGCGCGGGTCTGGGCCCATTCCACGGCCTTGTCGACCTGGATGGTCGGCAGCCCGCTCGGACCCGCGAGGAGGCGGCGGACGGACGCCGCGATCGACTTCTCGGCGTTTTCCTGCGGCCGGAGCTGCATGAGCCGGACGCCGTTCACGTCGAGGAAGCCCACGGCCTGCTCGTCGAGCAGGCGGCGCAGGCGGTCCTGCACCACGGCGCGGTCGACCTCGAGCAGCTCGGTCGCCTTCTCCAGCAGCCCCTCGTCGGGGAACGCGCTATGGCCTTCGCCCTCGAGCTCCTCGAGCGTGTGCAGCAGGCCGGCGTCGACGCGCTGCGGGCCGGCGGTCGGCAGGCCGAGGTTGCGCGCGATCTTGTCGGCCGTCTTGAAGCCCACGCCCTCGACCTCGCGGCAGACGCGATACGGCTCGGTGGTGACGACCTTCTTGGCGTCCTGGCCGTAGGCCTTGACGATGCGCAGGCAGAGCGCGTTGGTCACGCCGTAGGTCTGCAGGAACACCATCACCTCGCGGAGCGCCTTCTGCTCCTCCCAGGCGGCCTTGATCGACTTCGCGCGGCCGGGGCCGATGCCCTCGACCTCGCGCAGGCGACCCGACTGGTTGGAGATGATGTCGAAGGTGCGGGCGCCGAACTTCGCGACGATCTTGTCGGCATACGTCTTGCCGATGCCCTTGATCAGGCCGGAGCCGAGGTACTTGCGGATGCCGTGGACGGAGGAGGGCAGGCGGGACTGGAAGGAGCGGACGCGCAGCTGCGGGCCGTGCGCCGGGTGGCGCTCCCAGGTGCCGGTGGCGTCGACCGTCTCGCCGCACTGCAGGCCGGTCATGTTGCCGAGGATGATCACCTTCTCCCCGGCCTCGGGCGCGAGCTCGGCGATGGTGAAGTGCGTCTCCTCGTCGAGCCAGAGGATGCGCTCGACCACGCCCGAGAGGGTGACCTCGGGTCCACGTGGCGGTTCCCGCGGCGGCGACATGCCTTCAGCCAATCACCCCGCCGCCCGGGAGCGAAGGCAAAATCACGCCAACCCGAAGGCCTCGCGCCCTAGCTCGGTCAGGCCGGGGTGCACGGTGTCGGGCGCGTGCGGGGCCAGTTCCTCGGCCGTGTGGCTGCCCGTCGTCACGCAATGGATGGCCGCCAGCCGGCCGTTGCGCGCCGTCGCGATGTCGAAGGGGGAGTCGCCGACCATGACCGTCCGGGCGGCGTCGGCCCGCATCGCCCCCAGGACGAAATGGGTGAACTCCGGCTGCGGTTTGCGCCAAGGGTGGGCGTTGGTCCCGTAGATGCCGTCGAAGAGGTGGTCGAGGCCGAGGTGCTGCATGATCTTCCTGGAGTTGGCGTCGTCCTTGTTGGTGTAGACGGCGGTGCGGACGCCTCGGTCGCGCAAGGCTTCGAGCAGCTCGCGGCAACCGGGGTAGACGCGGAGGCCGTGGAACATCACGGAAGGGAAGTGCTCCCGGAAGAGCCGCGTGGCCGTCGGGGCGTTGGCCTCGCCGGCCAGCTTCACGACGGTGACGTTGACGGAGCCGCCGACCGCGCGACGAATCTGCTCCAAGGTGACGCTCGGCAGCCCCATCATCGACATCACGTCGTCGTAGCAGCGGTGGATGGCCTCGAAGTTGTCGACCAAGGTGCCATCCAGGTCGAAAAGGACGGTCTGCGGGAGGGGGCGGGCCATGGGAAGGCCCTAATCAGGGGGTATCAAGGGCGGTTTCCAAGTTTGGATTTGCAGGAAAGGGTCGGTGCCCTAGGTTGCGCTTTCTTCCCATGACCTTCTCGACGGATCTCACCAAGCCCCTCAGCCGCGCCGGCCTGGCCATCAACCTGGTCGTCCTGACGGCCCTGTTCTACCTGGTCTCGGCCGCCTCCTACCATTACATGACGGAGACCTTGCCGCACCAGGGCGCCGCCCACCATTCGGCCGAGGTCGCGGAGCAGACCGCGGAGAAGGCCTTCGAGAAGGCCAAGAAGGCCGCCAAGGGTAAGGCCTTCGACGAGGCGGCCGCCCACGCCCAGGCCAAGGCCGCCGGCGAGGCCGAGGCCAAGAAGCAGGCCGAGGAGATCCATCACCATGCCGTCTCCGGTTGGGCGCCCTTCGCCGTCTTCCTCCTGATCCTCTCCGGTGTGTTCTTCGCGGGCTTCCTGTCCGTCGCCGTCCAGCGCCGCGCCAACGATGCCGGCCTGCTGGGCCTCTGGCTCTTCCCGAATCACCTCGGCGCCTGGCTCTTCGCCGGTTTCGTAGCCTTCTACCCCTTCCTCGCCGCCCATGGCCTGCGCAACGCCTGGACGCCGGCCTTCATCGCCGGTCTCGTGCTGCTCCTGCCGGCCCTGCTGTCCGGCGAAGGCAAGGGCGAGGCCGACCACGGCCACGACCATCACTGAGACCAAGGCTCAGGGTCGGCCGACGGTGCCGAAGTCGTAGACGGTATGGCTGATCAGTCCGCGCTCCAGCACGGCCAGGTCTGTCTGCCCTTCGGCTGAGAAGTTCTGCCCGTCGTTCCAGCGGAAGCGGTAGCCGAGGTCCGTGGGCTCGAAGAGCGAACCATGCCGGACCAAGGCCGGGTGGCTGCGCTCCATCGCGGTCGCGGGGGAGACCGTGGCCGGGTAGTTGAGGCTATGCACGTGCAGCCCGGTCACCGGTTGGCCGACCAAGCCGCGGGCGAAGCGGGCGGCGTGGCGGCAGGCGGCCTGCAGGTGCGGGCGGAGCTCGTCTGGGCACACGGCGGAGGCGCGATGGATCCGTTCGAAGATCGACTGCTCCAGGTCGAGGGAGCAGGCCACGGCCGGCAGGCCCCAGGCCGCGCCCTCGGTCGCCCCGGCGAGCGTGCCGGAGCTCAGGCAAAGCGGCATCGTCGCGTTGAAGCCGATGTTCAGGCCGGAGATCACGACGTCCGGCTTGGCCGGCAGCAGATGGCCTAAGGCGATGTTCACGCAATCGGAGGGGGTGCCGTCGATGGACCAGGCTTGCGCGCCGAGTCCCGGGTAGGTCGCGAGGGTGACCTCCCGGTGGCGGCTGAAGGCCCGCCCGATCCAGCTGCGTTCGCCCGAGGGGGCCGCGACCAGGACCCGGAAACCGGCCTCGTCGCAGGCGTGGGCCAGGGCATGGAGGAAGGCGGCGTTGATGCCATCGTCGTTGGTGAGCAGGGCCGTGGGCTTCATGCGGTCCTCCAGCGTGGGGCGCCCGGCCCGACGGGCAATGCGGAAGGTCAGGGCTGGAGCTCGCCGAGGCCCGCTTGGAGCTCGCGGATGAGGTCCCGCAAGCCGGCCGCGGCCTCGTAGTCCTCCTCGGCGACCGCCGTCCGGAGGTCGGCTTCGGCCTTGGCGAGCCGCGCCTTCCTTTGGGCGACGCTGACCTGCGGGCGGCGGCCTTGGTGGTCCAAGCCGGGCTGGAGCCGCGCGATGGTCGCCAAGGCCGCGGCCTGGTGGGACTCGTAGCAGGTGGGGCACCCGAGGCGATGGAGCCGTTCGAAGTCGTTCCAGCGGAAGCCGCAGGTCGGGCAGCGGCTCCGCCCCTGGGGGTTGGGGACGACCAGCGGGATGTCGAGCGCCCAGGACGGGAGCACGCCGCCGGCGGCGGGTTGCTGGACGATCGGGCAGCCCTGGCAGCAGGCGAAGTGCGTGGCCTTGCCGCCCGCGACGAGCGAGATGAAGAGGGTGCACTCCTGGGTGCAGCCTTGGCAGGCGGGCGGGCGCGGAACCATCGTCGTCACGATGACCCTCGGCGGGCCGGTCCGCAAGCGCATCGAGCACCTTTTCGGTTGAAGCCGCGCTCGGGGCGGATTGCCTAGGGAGCGATGATTTCCCCTGTCCTGATGGTGGTGCTGGCCGAGACCGAGAAGGGCGCCTTCTGGTATTTCAAGCAGATGGACGCGGCCGGCATGGCCGTCGCCGCGGTGCTCGTCGTCTGCTCGCTGATCGGCTGGGGCGCGATGATCCAGAAGTGGTCCGACGTCCAGGAACTCCGCCGTCGCAACCACGCCTTCGAGCGCCGGCTCCGCGACGAATCCTCGGTCGTGGCCCTCAACTTCCCGCGCACCTCCAACCTCGCCCCCTACGAGTTCCTCGTGGCCGAGGCCGTCTCCGCCGTCCAGCGCCACAAGGGCCGCCTGGTGCGGCAGTCCGACGTCACCCTCTGCATGGGGCACGTCGAGAACGCGGTCCAGCGCGGCGTCTCCCGCACGATGGTGAAGTATGAGGACAAGATGGTCCTCCTCAGCTCGCTCGTCTCCGGCGGCCCGTTCCTCGGCCTGCTTGGCACCGTGTGGGGCGTCATGGTCACCTTCGGCGCCCTGACCGAGAAGGCGAGCATCGCCCAGCTTGCGCCCGGCGTCTGCGGCGCGCTCGTCACCACCACGCTCGGCCTGCTGGTCGCGATCCCCGCGACCTTCGGTTACAACTACCTGCTCACGCAGGTGAAGATCATGTCCACCGAGCTGGATAATTTCGCGAGCTCGCTGGCCGACCGCGTCGAACTCGAGCTCGAGGGCGAGGCTCGCCGCAACTTCGAGCAACTGCAGGAGCGCGAGCAGCTGCGCCGCGCCGCCGCCGCGGCCTCGTCGCCGGCCGCCCCGCCCGCCGCGCCTGCGCCGGTCACCCCGGAGCCCCCGCCCAGCCTGCCGGGTTGGGAGGACGCCCGTTGACGCGCATGGCCCGTTCCTTCTCCAAGCCCGGCCGGTTGCACGTGATGAACGAGCTCAACGTCACGCCGATGCTCGACCTGTGCTTCTGCCTGCTCATCATCTTCATGATCGCCACGCCGGTGCTGGAGCAGACGACCGCCGTGAACCTGCCCAAGGCCGACAAGGGCGCGGGCAAGTCGATCGACACGAAGGTCCAGTACCGCGTCGTCTCGCTGTCCGCCAAGGGCGAGTATGCGGTCGGCAACAAACCCGTCACGAAGGCCCAGCTCGAGGCGGAGTTCGCCGCCATCGCCGCGCTGCCCGAGGCCGAGCAGCCCATCGTGCGCATCCGCGGCGACGGCGCCCAGGTCTACCAGAACATCATCGACCTGCTCTCGTTGGCCAAGACCAAGGGGCTGACCAAGGTCGGCCTGGATTCGGAGACCCGCTGACATGTCCGGCGGAAGCAAAGGCTTGGTCGGTTCCCTCGCGGTCCACGCGGGAATCCTCGCCGTCCTCGTGGGGGCCTCCTGGTATGCCTCGCGCCAGACGGGCGAGAACCTCGAGGCCGTCGACCCGCTGATCGTCACCCTCGATGGGATCCCCGGCAAGAAAGCCGGACACATCGGCAAGGCCCCTGGCGTCGCCCAAGGCGATGAGCGTGGCGTGACCGGAGGCGTTCCGCGGATCCACCTCAAGAAACTCGACCTCGAGAAGGTCGAACAGGAGCGCCAGAAGGCGGCCGACCAAGCCACGCAAGGCGCCACGTCTTCCCCCAAGTCCGAGCCGCGTGTCACCACCAAGGCCTCCCCGGGCGGGTCGTCCAAGCTCACCTTGGCCGATTTCCAGAAGTCCAATCCCGGCCGAGCCGGGAGCAGCTCCGGCGGCAAGGTCGGCTCCATCGGCGGCAGCAAGGTCGCGATCGGGCGCAACTACGGCACCGGCGACAATGGCGGCGAAGGCGGCAGCGCCTCCGAGCTCCAACTCTACGCCGGCGAGGTCAAGGCGCGCTTCCAGGCCGCCTGGACGGACCTCCTCGCCGTCGAGGGCGCGACGCTCGAGTCCGCCGGCAGCTGCGGCGTGACCGTCCGCGTCGATGCGGCGGGCGGGGTGACCTTCGCGGGCTGGTTGACGCCTCCGCGGGACGCCCGGTTCGGCCAGCTGGTGAAGCAGGCGGTCGGCCGGATCGGCAACTGCGGCAAGCCGCCCGGCGGCCAGGGTTTCGTGATCAATTTCGCGAAGGTCGGCGCCTCGGAAGGCTGAACCCGGTCAGTCGCGCACCTCGAGGACGAGCTGCACCTCGACGGAGACGCCGAGAGGCAGGCCGTTGACCGAGACCGCGGCGCGGGCGTGCTTGCCGGCGTCGCCGAAGACCCGTAGGAGGAACTCCGAGGCGCCGTTGAGCACCTTGGGACTATCGCTGAAGCCGTCGATGCCGTTGACGAACCCGTTGACCATCACGACGCGGACGACCTTGTCGAGGGAGCCGAGCGCGGCCTTGGCGTTGGCGAGGGCGTTGAGCGCGCAGAGTTGCGCGGCCTCGGCGGCGTGAACGAGGTCGACCTCGCGGCCGACCTTGCCGAGGGACGTGGGCTTGCCGTCCTTCATCGGCAACGTGCCGGCGAGGTAGAGCAGGTTCCCGGTGCGCACGGCGGGCACGTAGGCGCCGGCGGCGGGCGGCGGGCTGGGCAGGGCGAGTCCGAGTTCGGCGAGGCGGGCTTCGGGGCTGGGCATGGGAGTCAGAGCCAATACCGTGGCCAGGGAGCCGGGCGGCGCAAGTTATGATAGAGCAAGCCCGCCGCGACGATCGCCGCGGCCCCGGCCAGGGTGGGGAATAGGAGGAAACTCCAGGGAGCCGGGGCCAGCAGCGCGCCGACGATCAGGGGGTTCGAGCAGGCCGGCGGGTGCACGGCACGCGCGGCCTTCATCAGGCCGATGGCCACGCCGACGGCGAGCGCCGCCGCCCACCCGTGTCCGGGCAGCAGGTGCGCCGCCGCGAGCCCGCTGGCGCTGCCGATCAGATGGCCGAGCACGACATTGCGCGGCTGGGCGAAGGGCGAGTCGGGGTAGGCGAAGACGATGAGGGCGCTCGGGGCGAACGAACCGAGCAGCAGGAGCACCCCCCATTCGCCGGTGAGGAACATCAGTCCGGCCACGAGGCCCGCCGCGGCCCCGGCGGTCGCGAGGATCGCCGCCCAGGGGGAACGGGGCGGCGGGGCTTCGCCCGCGCCGCGCATCTTCCGGAGCAGCTCCACGGGGGCTTACTTGCCCTGCGACTTCTTGAGTCCGTCGATCAGCTCGATGACGAGCTCGCGGCTCCGGCCCTTGATCTCGCGGGCCAAGGTGCCGTCGGAGGAGCCGACCGCCTTCTTGGTCTGCGCGTAGGTCGTCGCCAGCACGGCCTCGCGGTTGCGGGTGATGGTGGCGTTGTCGCGGATGGTGAGGTTGATGACGGCCTCGTAGCGGCCGAGGCCGCGTTCGAACCGGACCTCGATCGTCAGCAGCGGCGTGGCGGTCTCGCTGTTGCCGCCCGCGAACTCCTTGGGGACGATGCCGCTCCGGCGCATCTCGAGCTCGATCGCGTCGCGGATCTCGCCGCGCAGGTCGGCGTCCTCGGGCCGGGTCTCGGACGTCACGACGTCGATGAAGAAGTAGGAGATGCCGCGGAGTTTGGCGAAGGTACGGTCCTCGGCGAGCTTGCCGGGCTTGGGGTCCTCCTGGGCGCGGAGGACAGGCAGGGCGAGGAGGCAGGCCAAGGCGAGGAGGGTGGAGCGCATGGGAAGGACGCGGATGTTGGCGGCTTGGTCGCCGGCTTCAATCCCCTTTCGCCGGACGGAGGCGCACGGCGTTGAGCGGGTGCTGGTCGATGAGGGTCGGATACCACCCCTGGACCTCGGGCCGGATGAGGAACTTGTTCTTGTTGAAGGCCACGGGGAGGATCGGGGCGCCCTCGACCAGGCGCTGCTCCGCCTGCTGGAAGAACTCGAAGCGCTTCGCCGGGTCGGGCTCGCGCGCGGCCGCGCCGATGAGGCGGTCGTACTCGGGGTCGCTCCAGTTGCACTGGTTCAGCTCGTTGCCGGTGATGAACATCTCGAGGAAGGTGTTCGGGTCGTTGTAGTCGCCCGTCCAGGCCGAGCGCGCCAGCTGGTAGTCGCCCTTGTGCAGCGAACTCAGGTAGACCTTCCATTCCTGGTTCTTCAGCTCGACCTCGACCCCGAGCTCGCGGCGCCAGGTCTCCTGGTACACCTCGGCGGCCTTCTGGGAGCCTTCCGAAGTATTGTAGAGGTATTCGAGCTTCGGCAGACCCTGGCCGCCGGGGTAGCCGGCCGCGGCGAGCAGGCGGCGGGCCTCGATGCGGTCCTCCTGCCAGCGGGCGCGGGCGACGAACCCGCCGGTGCCGGGCGGGGTCAGGTGGAGGGCGGGGGATTCGCCGGCGCGGAGCACCTTGTCCACGATCTGCCGGCGGTCGATGACCATGCCCAGCGCGCGGCGTACCCGGACGTCGGCGAGGGCCTTGCGGGCCGGTTCGTTGCCCTTGACGTCGCAGTTGACGCGGATGAACGAGGTCGAAAGGTAAGGATCCAGCCGCAGCTCCTTCGCGCCGGCTTCGCGCAGCTTGACCACCTTGGGGGGCGGCACGGAGCCGGTGATATGCAGTTCGCCGCCGCGGAACGCGCGCTCCTCGGCGAAGAGTTCGGTGATCGCGCGGAACTCCACGGCCTGGAGGCCGACGTTGGGGGCGTCCCAGTAGCCGGGGTTGCGGCGCACGACGATGCGCCGGGCGACCTCCCAGGTCTCGAGGGTGAAGGCGCCGTTGCCGACCAACGCGCCGGGCCGCGTCCACGGGGTGTTCAAGGTGTCGATGCGGCCGAACTTGAGGATCGTGGGCGGATGGACGGGCAACCAGCTGTGATGGCAGATCAGGCCGAGGAAGTAGGGCACCGGGTGGTCCAGCTCGATGACGAAGGTGCGGTCGTCCGGGGCGCGGAACCCGACCTGCGCGAAGTCCTTGAGCTTGCCTTCGTTGAAGTCCTTCGCGCCGCGGACGCAGTGGAGCATGGAGGCGTACTCCGCCCCGAAGCTCGGCCGCAGCATGCGTTCGTAGCTGAAGAGGAAGTCGCGCGCGGTGACCGGGTCGCCATTCGACCAGCGCGCGGTGGGGCGCAGCTTGAAGGTCCAGGTGCGCCCGTCGGCGGAGTTCGTCCAGCTTTCGGCCACGCCGGGAATCGGGCTGAGGTCGTCGGCCTTGTAGTTCACCAGCCCTTCGAAGAGGGCGTAGACGATCCGGGACTCCAGCAGGCCGGTGACCTCCTGCGGGTCGAGACCGGACGGCTCCGCGGCGTTGTTGATGATCAGGTACCCCTCGCGGGCCCGCTTGGCCGCCGTGTCCTCCTTGGGCCCGCAACCGACGAAGGCCGCCGTCAGGCAGAGCAGGGCGGGCAGGAAGGATCGCGGGGTGCGGCGCATGGGGGCAGATTAGGCGGGGCGGACGGCGGAGGGCAAGCGGTCCGTCGCTCCGCGCCCGTCTGCCGTCTTTACTCGCCCGCGGGCCGGGCTAGAAACCACCCATGCCCCGTCTCACGCGCCGCGACTTCGCCGTCGCCTCCCTCACCTTGGTCGTGGCCTTCGCCCTCCTGGGCGCGACCACTTTCACGCCGGTCAAACCGAAGCTCGAGCTCACGCCGTCCAAGAACCCCGCCCTCACCTCGGCGGCGTTCGATTGGGAGAAACTGGCCGTCAAGCCGACCAAGGTCGGCGCCGTCCGCAAAGTCTGCCAAGGCCCGACGCCGACCTTGGATGAGCTGGAGATCCATATCACGACCCTGAACAAGGGGGAGGCCGCCCATGCCCCGCACGCGCACGCCGACGAGGAACTGCTGATCGTCAAGGAGGGCACGGTCGAGGCCCTCGTGAACGGCGAGTGGTTGAAACTCGGGGCGGGCTCGATCATCTTCCAGGCTTCCTGCATCGACCACGCCATCCGGAACGCGGGGGAGACGCCCGCGACCTACCACGTGATCAAGTGGAACTCGCCGGGCATGCTCAAGCAGCTGGCCGAGGCCAAGGCCGCCGCGAAGGCCGCGGAAGCACCGGCCGCGAAGTAGGCGCCCGGCCAAAGAAAAGGGCGACCCTGCGGGTCGCCCTTGGGTTGGATGGCGTGAAAGCTCAGATGGCGGCCGGACCGCGCTCGCCGGTGCGGATGCGGATCACGTCGGTGAGGCCGAGGACGAAGATCTTGCCATCGCCGATCTTGCCGGTGTGGGCGGCCTTGGAGATGGTGGCGACGGCCTTCTCGACCTGCTCGTCGGCGACGGCGGCCTCGATCTTCACCTTGGGGAGGAAGTCGACGGTGTATTCGGAGCCGCGGTAGATCTCCGTGTGCCCCTTCTGGCGGCCGAAGCCCTTGACTTCGGTGACGGTCATGCCCTCGATGCCGATTTCGGCGAGGGCATCCTTCACTTCCTCAAGTTTGAAGGGTTTGATGATGGCGACGACGAGCTTCATGGTGGTGATAGTATGGTTGGGTTAGGCGTTCGGTTGAGCAAGTCCACTTATGCACCCCCCGTGCCAAGTCACCGGCGGGGGGGTGTATGCCTAGGATTGCCTAGATTTGAGCAGGACTTCGTACACCTCGGCCATTTTTTCGGCAGATTTCAGCCCAGGGGTCGATTCTACGCCGCTATTCAGGTCCAGGAAGCGGGCCCCGGCTTGGGCCGCGGCCGCCACGTTGGCAGGGCCCAGCCCCCCGGCGAGCACCCAGTGGTGCTTCGGGTAGGCCGAAAGCAGGCCTTGGAAGCGGGTCCAGTCGCCGGTTCGCCCAGTTCCCCCGAAGGCGTCCTTAGCGTGGGCGTCGTGGACAAAGGTCGTGCTAAAAGTGAGCAGCTCCGTGGGGAAGGCGGCGCCATCCACCAGCTTCGGAGCCAACCATAGCCGGTCCGCCCCGGTGACGCGGGCCAGCGCGGCCGGGTTGCATTCCTTCAGCGTCGGGTCGAAGTGCGCCTGCACGATCGCGAAGCCCTCGGCAAGCAAGGCGCGGCACTCTTCCGCCGTCGGGTTGACGGTCACGGCGACCCGCCTGTCCGGCGGAATCTCGCGCAGCAGGGCGGGGCGCGCCGCGGCGGCGAGGCAACGCGGGGAGCCCGGCCACACGTTCACGCCGAGGAAGTCGGCCCCGTAGCCGCGGAGCATCGCGGCATCGGCGGCCCGGGTGACGCCGCAGACCTTGATGGTGAGGTCCGCGATCATCCGAGCGCCTCGATGATGGCGTCGCGGACCGCCTTGGCCGTCGGCGCGACGGCGGTCGCCCCGAGCGGGATGCCGGCGCGCCGCACCGCGTCGGCCGTCGTCGGCCCGACCGCGACGACCTTCGGCTGGCGCGCCCCGACGTCGGGGCGCAACGAGGCCGCCTGGTGCATGAACGATTCCACCGCGGAGGGGCTGGCGAAGACGATCGCGTCGGCGCCGCGGCGGCGGAACTCGGCGGCCTCCGGGGCCTCGGCCACGGACTTCTGGTCGGTCGAGTAGACCTTGAGGATATCGACGATGGCCAGTCCTTCCTCCATCAGGAGGCGGGGCAGCTCGGGGCTCGCGAGGTTACCCGTGGCGATGACCAGCTTCTGGTTCTCCACGTTGAACTTCGTCATCAGCTCGCGGCCGAGCGCGACCGCGTCGGGCTGCGGCGCGACCAGGTCGGCGTCGAGGTGGTAGGCCCGCAGGGCCTTCTCGGTGGCCGGACCGACGCAGGCGAAGCGGACGCCGCCGATCGAGCGGATATCCGAGTAGCGCTGGAAGAAACGGTCGAAGAACCCGCGCACGCCGTTCGCGCTCGTGAACACGATCCAGTCGTATTCGCCCATGGTGTCGAGCACGTCGCCGAGGATGTCCTCGTCCGGCTCGAAGGAGATCTCGAGCAGCGGGAGCTCGATCACGGCCGCGCCGGCGTCGGCCAGCGTGGCTTTCCATTCGGCGCCCCGGCCCTCGGGGCGGGTGAGGACGACCAGACGGTCGCGGAGGGGGAGCTTGCTCATGGGCGGAGGCGGAGTTCGCGGAGGATGCGGTCGGCGAGCGCGTCGGCGGCCGGCAGGTCGGTGGCGGGGAAGTCGAGGTCCCGCCGGCCGAAATCATCCCGGAAGAGGGCGATACGTCCCTCGGCATGGTGGCAGGCGAAGGCCGTGTGGCAACCCTCGCCGAGCTTCGCGAGGAAGAGGCGCTCGACCGTCACCGAGAAGGTGCTGCGCGCGCAACCGGCGGGCGCGAAGCGCCCGGCTTCCCCGCCGCGGCACTGCAGGGCGACGGCGCCTTGGCCGGCGGCCGGCACCATGCGGGCGAGGTCGACGCGTTCGAAGGCGAGGCCTTCCCACGCGGTGATGCCCAGGCGGTCGAGGCCGGAGGCCGCGAGGTAGGAGGCGTCAGCATCGCCGTTCGCCAGTTTCTTCAGGCGGGTGTCGACGTTGCCGCGCAGCTCGGTCCACTCGGCGCCGGGGAAGGTCAGGCGGCCTTGGGCGCGCCGGCGCGGGCTACCGGTCGCGATGCGGTGCGGCGTCGCCACGTCCGCGCGGCGCACGAGCACGTCGCGCGCGTCCTGGCGGGGCAGGCAGGCGGCGATTTCGAGGCCGGCGGGCATCTCGGTCGGCAGGTCCTTGGAACTGTGCACGGCGAGGTCGGCCTCGCCGCGCAGCAGCGCCTGCTCCAGCTCGGCGGTGAACAGGCCCTTGCCGCCTTGCTTCTCCAGCGACCAGGCGGCCTGGCGGTCGCCGGTGGTGGTCAGGATGCGGACTTCGGTGGGCACGCCCAGCGCGGCCTCGAGCCGTGCGGCGGCGTCCCGCGTCTGCTGGAGGGCCAGCGGGCTGCCACGGGTGACGAGGATGAGAGGTCCGGGCATGTCAGAAGCGGATGGCCCCGCTCTTGAGGAGGTCGAGGACGCCCCAGGCGAGGATCGCGGCTAGGTTGAGCAAGGCGAGACCGGTCGCGGTGAACCGGAAACCATCCCAAGGACGACCTTGACCGGCCAGCCAGGCGATGACGGCGCCGCAGGCGCAGGCGGGGATCCCCAGGTTGAGGGCGGCGAAGACCTTGCGGTCGAAGGGGTCGGCGACGGCGCCGAGGAAGACCTGGCCGCCTTGCACCGTGAGCCAGATGCCGGTGGCCAGGGTCAGGCCGGCGACGAGCAGGCCGAAGCCTTGCAGGAGGCGGAAGGCACGATCGGACGACTCGCGGGTGGCGGACACCTCCCCAGCAAAACGCCGCCTGGCGGGACTTCCAAGTTTCAACTTTCCGGCGACGCGGATTTATCGGTCGCCGGCGGTCGCGCCCCGCCTTGCCCGAAACCGGCGGACGTCGGCTTGAAAGGGTGCCGCAGCAGGCCGAGCACGGAGTGCTCGACCGGCTCATGGATCCCGAAGTCCCGCGGCTTGCGGTCCTTCGGCAGGTAATGCGTGCCGAAGACGATGTCCCACAGCGGAAGGAACCCCGCGAAGTTCTTGTCGATGGCCGCGGGGTCCTTCGAATGATGCCAGCGGTGGTAGACCGGGGAGGCGATGACGTGACGGAACGGCCCCCAGTCCCAATCGACATCCGCGTGCCCGAGCAGGGCGAAGACGCCGAGCGCCGGGCCGGCCGACGCCGCCGCCACGGGGTCGAAACCCAGCAGGATGAAGGGGAAGACGAGCAAGGCGTTCGCGACCACGTCGTTGACCGGGTGCGCGCGCACCCCGCTCAGCCAATCGAGCTGCTCGGAACTGTGGTGCACGGCGTGGAAGCGCCAGAGACGCTTGCCGTGGAACCACCGGTGGATCCAATACAGCAGGAAGTCCCCGAGCAGGAAGGCGCCGGCGAACTGCGGCCACCGCGGCAGGTGCCCGATCGGCCCGAAGCCGCGGTATTGCCCGGCCTTCAGTTCCGCCAGCGGGATGATCCCGGTGGGCACCAGCACGAGGAAGCCGAGGATGCTGACGATGACCAGGTTCAGCGGGTTGGACAGCAGGGCGTTGGCCAGGCCGGTGAACACGTCGGTCCCGACCTGCGGGCGCCACCACGGGCGCTCCTGCTTGTTGCCGAAGAGGTGCTCGACCATCCAGAACAGCGTCACGAGGAACGCCACCGAGAAGAGGTAGGCCGCCATGGCTCGATTCAGGCCGCGGGGTCGTCGGGCAGGGCGGGCGCGGTCGGGTCGAACTCGAGCAGCTCGCCCGGCTGGCATTCCAGGGCCCGGCAGATGGCCTCCAGCGTGGAGAAACGGATGGCCTTGGCCTTGCCGGTCTTCAGCACCGAAAGGTTCGCGAGCGTGATGCCGACGGCGTCGGACAACTCGGTGAGGGACATCTTGCGGCGCGCGAGGGCGACGTCGAGGCGGATGACGATGGCCATGGTCGTCAGATCACGAGGGCCTGCTCGGCCTGGAGGGCGAGGGCCTGCTGGAGGCTCCAACCGAGGATGAGGATGAGGAGGCCGGCCACGAGGATGCCGGCGTTGACGCCGAGGAGGCCGCAGACGATGATGACGCCGCCGATCCGCTTCAGCACCCGCGCGTTGGCGGCCGTGATCACCTGGCCCTCGGCGAAGGCGGCGAAGAGCTGGCGCAGCAGCCACGTGAAGCCGAGGATGAGCGTCGCCAGCAGGGCGGTCACGGCGACGAAGCCGCCGCGCTTCTCCGGATGGTCGACGAGGTCCTGGTACTTGTTCGCTTCCTGCTGGGCGCCGGCCACGCGGATCACTTCCTCCGGCTTCTCCACCAGCAGGGCCAGCAGCTTGTCCGGCGCCTGCCGGAAACCCGCCACCTGCGCGCCGTGCTTGCCGTCCAGGTTGAGCTTCACCAGCGCCTCGGGGTTGGTCGCGGCGGTGGCCATCAGCCAAAGCGCCAGCAGGGTGCCGGCGATGAGCAGGGTGCTGCAGAGGAAGCGGCCGATTTTGCCGGCACGGCGGATGCGTCGATCCAGTTCGGGGAGGGAGGGGGTGGTGCTCATGACGATGCCGATTTAAACGCTTTTAATTATTAATCAACTATTATTTGTTGATTAACAGTAAATAGTTTCCTTTGGGCGGATATGGGTAGGTTTTGCCTAGGGGAGGCACAAAAAAGCCGAGGCAGGGCCTCGGCTTCGTCGTCGTTGGCCGACCGCTCAGTGTCCGCCGAGACCTTCGTGCTCCTTGATGTATTCCTGCTTCAGGCCGAGGGCCTCGGGGGCATGGAGCACGAGCATCTTCATGCGGATGTCGGCCGGGATGCTCGCGGCGGTGGCCTTGGAGACCACGACCATGAGCCCGATCGAGAGCGGCACGGCCCAGATCGCCGGCTGCTCGCAGAGGATGCGGGCGAGCGGGTGCGCGACCCAGAAGTCCGCCAACCCCTGGACCGCGTAGACGTCGGACAGGGTGGTGAGGAAAATCGCGCCGAGCGCGGTGAGACCGCCGACGAGCATGCCGGTGGCGGCCCCTGGCATCGTCATGCCGCGCCACCAGACGCTCATGAAGAGCAGCGGGAAGTAGCTGGCCGCCGCGATGGCGAAGGCCTGGCCGACCATGAAGTTGATGTTCTGCTTCTCGACCTGGGTCCCGAGGGCGACCGAGAAGAGGCCGATGATGAGCGCGGACCACTTGAAGGCCTTGAGGCGCTGCTCGGGCGACGAACCCGGGCGGAGCATGCGGCCGTAGATGTCGTGGGCCAGCGCGCTGGACATCGAGACGAGCAGGCCGGAGAAGGTGGACATGAACGCCGCGAAGGCGCCGGCGCAGGTGATGCCCGAGAGGATGGAGCCGAGCAGCGCGTGGTCGCGACCGGCGAGCAACGTCGGGAGCACAAGCACGACCTTGTCCGTGCCCTTGGCGCCGACGGCGTCGTAGAGCTCGGGCGTGAGCGAGCGGCCGAGGACGCCGTAGACGGGCGGGAAGACGTAGAAGACGCCGATCAGGATCATGACCCACATCGTCGTGCGCTTCGCGGCCACGCCGTCGGGGTTCGTGTAGAAGCGGACGAGGATGTGCGGCAGGCCGGCCGTGCCGCACACGAGCGCGATGATGAGCGAGTAGGTGTAGAGCAGGGAGTAGGGCTTCTTGGCGGCCTCGAGCGCGGCCTTGTCCGCCGGCGTGGGCGCCGCGGCGATGGCGGCGTCGACGGCCTTGGTGGTGAGCTTGCCGAACGGGGCGATCCACGCCTCGTCCTTCGGGGCCTTGGCCGGCAGGGCCTTCCGCTCGATGCCCGGGACCGCGGTGGCCGCGGTCTCCTGCGTGGTCTTGTTGACGGCGAGGTGCTGCTGGTAATGCCCGACGACCGCGGCGAGGACGAAGACCGGCAGGGTGATGGCGAAGACCTTGAGCCAATACTGGAAGGCCTGCACGAGGGTGATGCCCTTCATGCCGCCCAGGGAGACGTTGAGCGTGATGACCGCGCCGACGACCACGACGCCGGCCCAGTACGGCAGACCGGGGAAGATGTAGGCGAGGGTCGTGCCGGCACCCTTCATCTGGGGCATCGTGTAGAAGAAGCCGATGAACAGCACGAAGCAGACCGCGATCTTGCGGAAGACCGGCGAATCGTAGCGTCCTTCCGCGAAGTCCGGGATGGTGTAGGCTCCGAAGCGGCGCAGCGGGCCCGCGATGAAGAGCAGCAGGAAGAGGTAGCCGCAGGCGTAGCAGACGGGATACCACAGCGCATCGTAGCCGGTGGCCATCACCATGCCGGCCACGCCCATGAAGGAGGCGGCGGAAAGGTATTCGCCCGAGATGGCGGAGGCGTTCCAGCCCACGGAGACCGAGCGGCCCGCGACGAAGAAGTCCCCGGCGCTCTTGGACTTGCCGGCGGTCCAGAAGCCCATGCCGACCGTCACGACCACGGTGATGAGCGAGAAGAAGGCGATCCAAGGGTCGATGCCCTGGGCGGCCGGCTCAGCCGCGGCGAGGAAGGCGAGGAGGGGGCTCATGTCACTTGGTCGAGCCGTCCCGGGCGGCCTGGGCCTCGGCGTTCTCCAGCGCGATCGAGCGCTGGATGAAGACGTAGGAGATGATCCAGACGAACGGGAAGAAGAGCACGCCGAGGATGAGCCACGTCAGCGTGAAGCCGAACACCCGCTGCGCCATCAGTTCCGGCTGGAAGTAGTTCAGCAGCGGCAGGGCCACGAGCGCGACGGCGAACGCCAGCGCGCAGGCGATGGAGAGCTTCAGCTGGTCGCGCATCAGGCGCGCCAGGAAGGCGTCCGAGTGGACGTCGACGGGAGCAGGGTTGGGCTCTTTCATGGGGGTGACCCCAGCCAAGGGATCGGGCCGCGGAAAGCAATCGTTTGGGAGGGGCGTAACTTCCCGGTGGCCGAGGGGTTCACTTTTACGCACCTTGACCCCATGAGCAAAACCACCGTCTTCCTCGTCCTTCTCCTCGGCATCGGCGTCGGCCTGCTCGGGGCCCGTTTCCTGGCCGAGGCGCCCGCCCCCGTCCCGGCGCCCGTGGTCACGGCCCCGGTCGAACCGACCCCCGCCGTCGTCGCCAAGGTGAAGGCCCCGAAGCCCGTGGCCGATGCCCCGAAGCCCGTCGCCAAGACCGACGACGAGGCCGCCCGCCAGGAGGCCAAGGCGAAGGCGAAGGCGTTCATGGAAGAGACCAAGAAGATGGCCGAGGAGATCGCCGGCGGCGACCAGGGCAAACTCCAGCGGGCCGTGATGGCCGGCATGATGAAGCCCGAGAACCAGGCCTTGATGAAGGAGATGCGCGAACTGGGCGCCGCCCTGCGCAACGCCACCCCGGAGGAGCGCGAGGCGCTGGCTCCGCAGTTCGTGGCCTTGCGCGATCGCGCGATGGCCGCCCTGCGCGTGGAGGTCGCCGCCTTGCCGGAGTCCGCCGCCGCGCCGGTCGCCGCGCCCGCCGCCCCGGCGAACGTCGGCGAAGCCGCTCCGACGGCGCCCGCCGCCCCGCCCGCGCCCGTCATCATCATGTAAGGCGCCCGTCGGTCCGCCGACCGCGCCAAAGAAAAAGGGCCGACGGAAGTCGGCCCTTTTGTTTTCAGGTTTCCCGGCGACGCTTACTTGGTCGTGTACTCGGCCTGCGCGCCCTTGATGTTGCGCTTCTGGACCCAGGGCATGAGGGAGCGGAGCCGCTGGCCGGTCTTCTCGATCGGGTGGTTCTCGCCCTGCTTGAGCAGCTTGTGGTAGTTCTTGAGGCCGCCCTTGTATTCCTTGACCCACTGGGCGGTGAACTTGCCGGACTGGATCTCCTTGAGGATCTCGCGCATCGCCTTGCGGGAGGCGCTGTTGATCACGCGCGGGCCGCGGGTGATGTCGCCGTACTTGGCGGTCTCGGAGATGGAGAAGCGCATGCCGGAGATGCCGGACTCGACCATGAGGTCGACGATGAGCTTCAGCTCATGCAGGCACTCGAAGTAGGCCATCTCGGGCTGGTAGCCGGCTTCGACGAGGGTCTCGTAGCCCACCTTGACGAGCTCGGAGGCGCCGCCGCAGAGCACGGCCTGCTCGCCGAAGAGGTCGGTCTCGGCTTCTTCCTTGAAGGAGGTCTTGATGACGCCGGCGCGGGTCGAGCCGATGCCCTTCGCCCAGGCGAGGGCGGTCTTGGTGGCCTTGCCGGAGACGTCCTGCTGGACGGCGATGAGGGCGGGGACGCCCTTGCCCTCGACGTACTGGGCGCGGACGACGTGGCCCGGGCCCTTGGGGGCGACCATGGCGATGTCGACGTTCTTAAGCGGCTTGATCAACTTGTAGTGGATCGAGAGGCCGTGGATGAAGAGGACGGTCTTGCCGCCCTTGCCGAGGTTCGGGGCGATGTCCTTCTCCCAGACGCCGGCCTGCTTCATGTCGGGGATGCCGACGAGCATGACGTCGGCGCGGCGGACGGCTTCGGCGGTCTCGTAGACCTTGAAGCCCTTCTTCTTCGCGGCGGCGGCGGACTTCGACCCCTTGTAGAGGCCGACGATCACGTTGAGGCCGCTGTCGCGAAGGTTCATCGCGTGGGAGTGACCCTGGGAACCGAAGCCGAGGACGGCGAGGGTCTTGTTCTTAAGCACGCCGAGATCGGCGTCCTTGTCGGTGTAGACTTTGGCAGGCATGGTATGGATGGAAAAGGGGAGGGAAGGTTCAGCGGGCCGACTTCTTGCGGCCGCGGGAGAGGGCGACGGCGCCGGTGCGGGCGGTCTCGAGGATGCCGTACGGCTCGATCAGGTCGAGGAAGGCGCGGATCTTGTTCTCGTTGCCGGTGAACTCGATGACGAGGGAGTCGTGGGCGACGTCGACCACCTTGGCGCGGAAGAGCGCGGCGACCTCGATGATCTCGGTGCGCGTCTTCTTGTCGCACTTCACCTTGCAGAGGATGAGCTCGCGGGCGACGTGGTCGACCTCCTCGCGGGAGAAGTCGTGGACGGTGATGACGTTGATCAGCTTGTCCAGGGCCTTGACGCAGCGGTCGAGGGCGGCGTCGTCGGCGATGACGGTGGCGGTGATGCGGGAGAAGGCCGGGTCGTGGGTCGGGCCGACGTTGAGGGTCTCGATGTTGAAGCCTCGACCGGACAGCATGCCCGCGACGCGCGCCAGGACGCCGAACTTGTTTTCGACAAGGGCGGAGAGGGTGTGCTTCTTCTTCAGGGGCGTGGACGGGGTGGACATGGTGGTGAGGGTGGACGGAGAGGGACTCGAACCCACGACTTCCTCGGTGTAAACGAGGTGCTCTAACCAACTGAGCTATCCGTCCAAAGGAAGGTTGGGTATAGGGAAGCCCCCCGCCTTTTGTCCACTATGAAAACCTGCCCACGGGCTTGCTAGCGGGGCCTTTCGACCGCAATCTACGGGCACATGGACCCTGCCCGTCGGCACCGCATCCGCGAAGCCCTGCTCGCCCTGACCCTGCCGGGAGTCGGAAAAGAGGCCCTTTTGGAGTCTATTCGCACGCTCGACGCGGAGGTCGCGCAGCCTGATTCCGGCCTGCCGGGCGACCTCGATCACTACCTCCGTCGGCGTTCCTACGAGAAGGCCTTGGTCTTCCTGGAGGGCGGCACGCCGGGCGCGGGGACCTGCGGGCGCGGCGCATGAGCGGCAATCCTTTCGACAAGCTCGACGGCCAAGGCCTCCCGCCGGGCCCTCCGCCCAAGCCCGAGCCGGCCAAAGCCAAGCCGAAACTCGGCAAGATCATCCTGCAGTATGAGCGCGCCGGCCGGGGCGGGAAGGAGGTCACGATCCTCAAGGGGCTCTGGCTGGAGTCCCAGGAGATGCGGATGCGCGACGCCTTGCTGCGCGAGATGAAGCGCGCCCTCGGCACGGGCGGCGTCCTCGAGGGGCGCGAGATCGTCCTGCAGGGCGACCGGCGCGACTCCGCGAAGGCCTGGCTCCTGAAGGAAGGTTTCACGACCAACCTCTGAGTCCGCGCGCAGAACCCTCTCGACCCGTCCCGCCCGACGCCTAGCCTCCGGTCGTGCCCGAGTTCCTGCCCGACCTGATCCGCCTCGATGGCGACCTCGCCCCGCTGCGCCGCGTGGTCGAGCTGTTGCGCACCGCCGGCGGCCGCCCGTGCTTCGTCGGCGGGTGCGTGCGCGACGCCCTCCTCGGCGTGCCGGTCACGGACTTCGACGTCGAGGTCTACGGACTCGGGACGCGCGCCATCGAGGCGACCCTGCGCCGCGAGTTCGGGATCGTGACCGTCGGAGCGGCCTTCGGCGTCACCAAGCTGAAGGACCTGCCGGTCGACGTCTCGGTGCCCCGCCGGGAGAACCGCACCGGCGTCAAGCACACGGATTTCGAGGTGCAGGCGGATCCGACGATGACGCCGAAGGACGCCGCCGAGCGGCGCGACTTCACGCTCAACGCGATCCTCTGGGACCCCGTCACCGGCGAGCTGATCGACCCGTGGGGCGGCCGCGCCGACCTGGCGGCGAAGGTCCTCCGCCATGTCTCCGGGAAGTTCGCCGAGGATCCGCTGCGCGTGCTCCGCGCGATGCAGTTCGCCGCCCGCTTCGAGTTCGCCGTCGCCCCCGAGACCATCGCGCTCTGCGCGACCCTCACGCAGGACGACCTGCCGGCGGAGCGCCTGATGGAGGAGTGGACCAAGCTGCTCCTGCGCGGGCGGAAGCCGTCTCTCGGCCTGAACTTCCTGCGGGCCTGCGGCTGGACGCGCTTCTACCCGGAGCTGCACGCGATGATCGACGTGCCCCAGGATCCCGAATGGCACCCCGAGGGCTGCGTCTGGACGCACACCGGCCATTGCCTCGACGCCTTCGCGCGGGAACGCGTCGGCGTGCGCGACGAGGACCTCGTCGTGGGGCTGGCGGTGCTGCTGCACGACATCGGCAAGGCCACCACGACGAAGCGCGAGCCGCATGACAACCGTTGGCACGCCTACGGTCATGAGGAGGAGAGCCACCGGCTCGCCCCGCTGTTCCTGGCGCGCATCACCCGCGAGGTGAAGTTGATCGAAGCCGTGCTCCCCCTCGTGCGCTGGCACGCCCAGCCCTATGAGCTCTGGAAGGCCAAGGCCGGGGACGGCGCGGTCCGCCGCCTCGCCAACAAGGTCTCCCGCCTGGATCGCCTGATCCGGGTCGACGAGGCGGACCGCAAGGGGCGGCCGCCGCTCTGGCCGGGCGAGCGTTCGCCGCAATCGCTTTGGTTGGCCGAGCGTGCCGCGGCCTTGCATCTGAAGGATTCCGCCCCGAAGCGCCTCGTCCTGGGCCGGCATCTCATCGCCATGGGTCATAAGCCCGCGGGCTGGTTTTCCCAGGTCCTTGACGAAGCCTTCGAGGCCCAGCTCGACGGGGCCTTCGCCGACGAGGCCGGCGGACTCACCTGGCTCGCGGAACGCATGAAGAAGGGCGTTGTCTGACTCCCATGGCTTCCCGCACTGAAGGTTTGTCCCCCTTGCTCGCCGCCAGCCCGGACTGGGGCGTGGTCCTGGCGCACGTCGCGAAGGGTTTCGATTGCGCTACCGGCACGATCCACCGCACCGACCCGGCCACGGGCTTGCTACGCCTGATCGCCCACCAAGGCATCCCGCCGCAGGTGCTCCCGATGCTCCTGCCGAAGATCGACGCGATCCCGTTCGGCAAGGGGATCGCCGGGTGCGCGGCGGAGCGCAAGGATGCGGTGCAGCTTTGCAACCTTCAGGAAGACCTTGGCGGCGTCGCGAAGCCGGATGCGCGCAAGACCAATGTGCAGGGTGCCCTCGCGGTGCCGGTCCTGGGCTCGGAAGGCCAGGTGCGTGGCGTGCTCGGTGTCGGCAAGTTGGCGCCGTATGATTTCACGGAAGCGGAAATCGCCGACCTCAAGGCATGCGCCGCCCTGATCGCGAGCAAGCTCTGAGCGTTAGATAGGGTTAAAGACCCAATCTTTATTGGGTTATCATCACTAGGTGCAGGAGTTCGACACGTGAAGCGTGCGAGTCCTCAATGACGTCATGCGAGCCTTGCACCGCTTTCTTCGTTTCCTCTCCAACTCCTTGCGTCCTTGCCTGCTGCTCCTGGGTCTGTTGCCTTCGGCGTTCGGTTCCGTCGCCCGCAACGCCATCGAGGTGGTCGAGGTCGCCGGCGGCGTGGTGCAGGTCGATGACCGCGGGGCGACGCCGGTGAGCGAGGTGGGCGCCAAGATTCGCCGCAAGGCGAAGGTCATCATCCCCGGCGACGGCCGTTTGATCTTCGCTTTGTCCAACGGGGCGCGGGTCCTGGTCGACGGAAATTCAAGTTTCCAGGTGCAAGCCTTCGTGGACAGTCCCGGCAAGGGTTCCTTGGTGGATATTCGGCCTGATTTCGGCCGATTCACCTTCGCCCTTCCGCGGCAGGGGCCGGGCGATGTCTTCGTGGTTCGTGATGCCCAAGGTGAGCAGCATCTCAAGTCGCGCGGTCTTTATCAGTTGGTCGCCGCCCAAGGCGTGCCAGCCCCGCGATTCATCTGCTTGGCGGGCGAGACCTTGTTCACTCCGGCCCAAGGCCTTGGTCAGCCTGTGCGGCTGAAGACCGGCGAGCAGATGGTCGCTCGCGCTGAGTCGCTCGGCTTGACCACCTCGGCCGAGCCGATGGGCGAGGCGGCTCGTCGGAGGATCGTCGAGGGGCTCGCCTACGAGCGGGAATTCAAGGTCTACCCCTTGGAACTGGACCCGGCTGCACGTCTCAGCGCGACCTCCGCGACGACCTTGGAGGCCGTGATGGCCAGCATCGAGGAAATCGTGGAGCGACAGACGCAGATCAATCCTTCGCCTACGGGCGGCTGAGCGCCTGGCCGGTGGGTGAACCCGGATGCTTGAGCAGGCCGGCGGGCGCGCCTTCGTAGACGAGCTGCCCGCCTTGCGCACCGCCTTCCGGGCCTAGTTCCAGCACCCAGTCCGCCGCGCGAATCACGTCGGGATGGTGCTCGATGACGATCAGCGTGGCACCGGCATCCCGCAGCCGCCCAAGCAGGGCGAGAAGCTTGGCGATATCGTCCCAGTGCAGGCCGGTCGTCGGTTCGTCCAGGACGTAAAGTCTCCCGGTGTGGTCGCGTCGCGCCAGCTCCGCGGCGAGTTTGAGACGTTGGGCTTCGCCTCCGGACAGGGTGTTGGCGGGCTGCCCGAGTTTGAGGTAGCCTAGTCCGACCTCCTCGAGCATGCGGAGTTTCTCGGCCAGACGCGGCTGGGCGCGGAAGAATTCGGCGGCGTCCTTCACCGTGAGCTCGAGCGCCTCGGCGATGCTTAGGCCCTTGAAGCGCACTTCCAAGGTCTCGCGGTTGAACCGGCGACCGGCGCAACTGGGGCATTCCACGAAGGCCTCCCCCAGGAACTGCATATCGAGCGCGACGGAGCCTTCACCCGCGCAGGTTTCGCAGCGCCCGCCGCGGACATTGAAACTGAAGCGCCCGGCGCCATAGCCACGGGCTTTGGCGAGCGGCAACGCGGACCAAAGGTCGCGTAGCAGGTCCATGATGCCGGTGAACGTCGCCGGGTTGGAGCGGGGGGTCCGGCCGATCGGCTCCTGGTCCACCGCGGTGAAAGCCTGGAATTGATCGAGTCCCTCGAGGCCGGCATGCCGGCCGGGGACGACCTTCGCGCCATTGATCTTGCGGGCCGCCGCCGCCGAGAGGACGTCGATGGCCAAGGTGCTTTTACCGGAACCGGAGACCCCGCAGACGACGGTGAGATTCCCCAGGGGAAAGCGCGCGTCCACCTGCTTCAGGTTGTTCTCCGTCGCCCCGCGGATCGTCAGGAACTTTTTCCCGGGCGCCTTCGGCTTGAGGCAGGCGGAGAGGTCCGCCCGGCCGGACAGGTAGGCGCCTGTCCGCGAGGTCGGGTGGGCCTGGCATGCGGCCGGGGAGCCCGCGAAGACAACGCGGCCCCCGTCGACCCCGGCGCCGGGTCCCATCTCGAGCAGGTGATCCGCCGCCAGCATCATGTCGCGGTCGTGTTCCACGACCACGACGG
>Ga0214919_10001671_pt1 | contig 35829 bp, 42 predicted proteins | sample LL1503_MetaG_FD_177994 | JGI IMG/M metagenome (GOLD analysis project Ga0214919, IMG submission 177994) | Freshwater microbial communities from Lake Lanier, Atlanta, Georgia, United States - LL-1503 | ecosystem: Environmental > Aquatic > Freshwater > Lake | place: USA: Georgia | collected...
CACGCAAGGTGCTCAAAGCAATCAAGGAAATCAAAGTAATCAAGGAAATCAAGGAAATCAGGGAACACAAGGCACTCAAGGTACACAAGGCACACAAGGTACACAAGGCACACAAGGCACACAAGGTACTCAAGGTACTCAAGGTACTCAAGGTACTCAGGGTACTCAAGGCACTCAGGGTACTCAAGGCACTCAAGGCACTCAAGGTACTCAAGGCACTCAAGGCACTCAAGGTACTCAAGGTACTCAAGGTACTCAGGGAACTCAGGGAACTCAGGGTACGCAAGGCACTCAAGGCACTCAAGGCACTCAAGGTACTCAAGGCACTCAAGGCACTCAAGGTACTCAAGGCACTCAAGGTACTCAAGGAACTCAAGGAACTCAAGGAACTCAAGGCACTCAAGGCACTCAGGGTACTCAGGGCACTCAAGGCACTCAAGGTACTCAAGGTACTCAAGGTACTCAAGGTACTCAAGGTACTCAAGGTACTCAAGGAACTCAAGGAACTCAAGGAACTCAAGGCACTCAAGGCACACAAGGAACTCAGGGTACTCAGGGCACTCAAGGCACTCAAGGTACTCAAGGCACTCAAGGCACTCAAGGTACTCAAGGTACTCAAGGTACTCAAGGTACTCAAGGTACTCAAGGAACTCAGGGAACTCAGGGTACGCAAGGAACTCAGGGTACGCAAGGTACTCAGGGTACGCAAGGTACTCAGGGTACGCAAGGCACTCAGGGTACGCAAGGTACTCAAGGTACGCAAGGTACTCAAGGTACTCAAGGTACTCAAGGAACTCAGGGTACGCAAGGCACTCAGGGTACGCAAGGCACTCAGGGTACGCAAGGTACTCAGGGTACTCAGGGTACTCAAGGAACTCAGGGTACGCAAGGTACTCAAGGAACTCAAGGAACTCAGGGTACGCAAGGTACTCAAGGAACTCAGGGTACGCAAGGTACTCAAGGAACTCAGGGTACGCAAGGAACTCAGGGAGGATGTGATCCTTTATACCCTACTACTGGTCCTCACACAATAGAACTGCATTATACTGGATGTGGTTTAGTGCCAAATTTATCTGGATGGTTTAGTTTTACAGCAGTTGGAAGTGGTACATTATCATTATTGAAAACTTCAAGTCCTTGTGGAGAGTTAACAGGATATATTAACGGAGAGGGACAAACCGTAATACTAAATGATTGTGACACAGTTTTAGTTTCAATAGACATACCAGATACAAATGAATGTTGTTTCTGTTGCCCTTATCAAACAGTTGTGACACTTAGCGATCACTGTGGTGGCGGGGATGTTGATCCTTGTGGATCTAGTTTAAGAATAGCAAAAACATCATCTGGAAAATTTATAACTGTAAATAAAAAAGCTCTTATATCAAGAGTGAAAAAAACAATTCGTTATATTTCCAAGGATTGAGAAGGGCCAATCATTTCTTGAATTTTTTCAGGCTTCATATTCAATATATTGCTTAATTTAGAAATATCAGTTGCAACAAATTGTTTTGCCGTAGTAATTCCAGCAGCATAAAGCTTTTCCGCACGAACTTTTCCTATATTTGGAACTTGACAAAGATCAATCAGATGAGGATCAACACCATAAACAATACGAGCTTCAAGAGCTTTAAACCATAAACTTTTATTCCACTTACCGGCTTGTTGATCTAAGGCTTGTAAAACCTGAGACAAACGAGAATAATCTGCTTGTAAAACACGCTGGAATGAAGAAAAAACTGGCGATATTCGTCCGTGTAACATATTAAAATAACAATAACCTGCCCTCAAAACTCCATCCATAAATTTTTTGCCAATAAAGAGTCCTCGAACCTTGTTAGCATAAACTTGCATCTCATCTTTTTCTTGACGAGAAACTATTGCAGTCCAATTACTATCAAGCATAGCCAATGCCATTGACAAATAATATTCATCAGCTTCTCTTTTGTTTTCAAAAAGACTAGTAAAATTGCTAAACAAATCACCAACATCAAACGGACTCATATAAAACAAACTTGCAATTTTGCCAACAGGCCTTGCAGCCAAAGAGTTTTCTTTTTGATAGATTGCTTTACACATACACAAAGACTCTAAAGTTTTTTCGACAACTTTATCGTCTAGAACTTTATTTTGAAAATGAGCTAAAGTGCGTTTAAACCATTCATCTACATCATCTATTGTAGAAATATTTCCATTAACAATCTCACTTACCAAATGAAATGCAAGTGTTTTGTATTTTAAATTTACGACTGTCAATAATTGAGATTCAATTTTTTTAGATTTGCTATAACGCTGTCGCATTTCTTTTTGTTTGCTTTCAGGAACTAAGATATAAGCATCGCCCATAGGATCAATACCGTATCTACCTGATCGACCAATCATCTGAAGAATATCATGACTTTCAACAATATCTGTGCCTCGATTTACACCAAGAATGATGACTCTACGAGCAGGAAGATTTAAGCCCCAAGCCAAAGTCGAAGTAGCAACAATAACTCGCAATTTAGGGTCATTTTTAAAACGATCTTCTACCTTTGCTCTTTGATCTGAATTTAGGTCAGCATTATGAAATTGAACATCTATTCCAGCTGATAAAAGATGTTTTTTCATCATTTCGCCAGTGCGTTTAGTATGTGCAAAAACAAGAAATTTATCATTTTTATACCATTCAATAATATCCAAGGCTTTATTTATTTTTTCTCGTTCTACAAGATCATAACGACCAACATCATCACTGTAAGGCTCATAATGAGTAGTCAAAGGAACAGGTCTGTATTCAGATCGTAAAACAAAAGTTTCACGACCTGTAAGGCTATAAGAAATCCATTCAGCAATTTCTTCTACATTTGGCATTGTTGCAGAAAGAAGAACAATGCGAGCATTAGGATTTGATTTAGAAAAATTCATAAGACCAACTTCAAGATGGTCTCCTCTTCCTTCCACCGTCAACAAATGACTTTCGTCTACAACCAATGTGCCAACTTTAGACAACCAATTATTTTGTTCTGAGGAAGCGTTTCGACTACGATGAGAAAGCATCTCGGAAGTCATAATAACAAGATTGCTATCATTTAATTCTTTTGTGCGTTCTTTAGTGAGACGATAATCACCCGTGCAAATACTAATATTTAAATCGTTAAAGTGATGACTTTCACTTTTCCAATCAGTAACTTTTTCTCTGGCTAGTGCTCTTAGTGGGGCTAAAAACATACCTTTACCGCCACGACGACGAACCTCATCGGCAAGAAACATTTCTGCGACTACAGTTTTTCCAGCACTAGTAGAAGCTGCCACTAAGCCATTAACTTCTTTATCAAAGAAGTCCATGATTCGACTTTGGACTGGGTTAAAATTTTCAAATTTCCAATTGGCATAAGGATATTGAGAAGTGGCAACACAAATATTCTGGTCTTCAACCTTAATAATAGGCGGCATGTTTCACCTGTACAAGAAAATATTAGTGTAACTAATGATGAAAGAAGTGTCAATATAAAAGACAATGACTAATTTAAATCAGCACTGACTCTATTTAAAATTTCACGATTTTCTTTGGAGCGATTATAATTTTTACATCCATTAAATTGAATTGGGGAGGCAAGGTCTTCATACATTAAAATTGTATCAACACAGCCTTTATTATAACCCAATTCTTTGCCCCAATTAAAACTCAAAGCACAGCCAAAAATAAAACCAACACCAATAAAAATGGTAGTGCGTGTAATCATGGTTAATGTACCAAAAAAATTTAAAACAATAAAGGCGTTTTTTAACAAAACGCCTTTATTGTTTTATTTAATTAACGAGCATTTAAACGACGCTCGTGTTCTTTGCCTACTGCTGCATGAATTGTATCAATCATATTGTAAAATTCATCAGAGTCGTTTGCAGAAATCAACCATTTGTCAATTTCTTTAACATAACTTAAAAAATCAACTGCTTCGGAAAGGTCGCCTGATAAGCGTTGATTAAGTCTTCCAACAAGGAACTTAACATGCTCGTCGGAAAGTTTAGAACAATACTCTTTTAAATAAACTTCGGGTTTCTTCATGTGAAATCTCCCTAAGGTGCCAATATGTTGACCGGTATTTTTCAAGAAGACAATTTTGAGGGAGTCCTCACAGCCAACTGGACACGCTTTATGGACAGCGGTAAACTGTTGGCATATGTACTACGCAATGTACAAGAACATGCCAACCGCCTTGCCATTATAAGTGGCACAAAAGTAAAAGCAAAAGGTGTAAGCATGACCATATCAAGATTTTATCTCAACAATAACGGTTTTGGGATATGGCTAGAGTTTTCTGTTCCTGTTGGCCAAAATAAAACTGCCGAAGGAACGATGGAACTCAGCCTTGATTTAAAAGGTAATTTAAATCATGTTCAAACAATAGGCAATGTTTATGTTCCTTAAACAACATCTAATCGTCGAACTTTTTCACCATTTTGATCGGTAAACTTATCTTCAAAAACTATAAGATTTTCTTCGTTTTCAAAGCGAAGGCCAAGATTGTAAGCGTCCAAACTTGTAGATCTACCTTCACGGGAAGCAATCACCCAACAATAATCATCTTTTACAACTAATCTGCCGTTTTGATTTTCTTGAGTTGTTCCAATTTCCAATTTTACATTATCCGGTAGAAGAATCTCCAATTGTCCGTGCTTCATAAGATGCTCAACAATCATCGATTGAATTTTATTTTTTTTCATGGCTTTGGACCCTCATTCAATTTGATACGCCGAAGGCTGGCGTGTAACTTATATATCGTGCGAATACACTATTGTTTCGCTCTTCGTACCAAATAACAACAATTAAAAAAATAAGCTATCATCTAATATTTAGAATAAAATATTAGGTAAAATAAATGTTTTAAAATTGTTTAAATTTTAAAAGAAATCTGCTTGATGAGGCTGCATATAAAGATATTTAAATCCTTCATATTCGCATGGCTCAAGCGTTTCATTTGGCGGAGAAATAGATTTTCCAGCCTTATCAGTACAAACGCTCCAGACATATATTTTACGATTTTCTCTAAAAAGCTCAATAAGATTAAGATTAGATGATCCTAAAAAACGGCGTCCAATTTTGCAAATTAAATGAAAAGGTAAAAAAGGGCCTTTTATATTGTGCATTTGAAGTGTTTCGATGAAATAATCTTCATAATCTGATTTTTGATAATGAACAAAGATGTTATATCCATCAATTATAGCTTCTCGTGCCTTAAAAATTCCCAAATCATCCTCCAAATCTATATTAGCTTGGGGAAAGTTATATGGCACCAATACATCACTTAAGGCTTTTATTTGAAAAACCAATTCATCAAGCGTGAGTGGCTTTAATTTATTCATAATAAGCCTTAAGAGACAGGGCTATTCTATATACGGTATTCTTCACCAAATATAGATTGTTCTGAATCATCAATCAGTTCATTAGTAACAAAATCTAAACTATAATTATTTTTAAAACAAGTAATAGGAGCATTATTTATAAGGTCGCTAATTTGTTGTTGGGCTACTCGACGAACAGCATAGCTCATTACCCCATTTTGAAAAACTTGCTGACAATTTAAATATAATCTTTCCAAAAACCATGATCTAACTTGTTCCAATCCGGGGGATAAATTACAAGAACCATCAAAACCCAAAAATCGAAAGACTTCTTTTGGATCAAGCCAACAATATCCTGACCAACAATCGCCGGGGTAATATGAATTTGGCATTCCAGTTTTTAAAGCACGCTCAACAAAATGCAGCATTAAACGAATATAATTCTTGGCATCCCAAGCATCAATGCAACAATCTGAATCCATAATACGAAATTCAAGAGTTTTACGCTTATTATTGTAATAATGATATGTATTTATAGTGTAATACTTACAGACACCCAACTTACGAATCAAATTTTCACTTGAGTAAAAATCATCTTCAACCCGCTGAAATATTTCGGATTGTCCAAGTAATTGACAATATTGATTGCGTTTACGAGTAGAAGGAACAGAATCCATAAAAACAGGTTCACATTTGACCCACCATGTGACAATACTGTTTAAATCATTATCATTTAAATCTGATACATCGACATGAACATGAAAAGAACAGCGATCATCAACATTGATTTGTGAATTACCTAAAACATCAATAACACGACATGTCTCCATAAGACCATGCCATCCTTTAAGGACTGGAGTGCAAATCTCTATTCCACAACTAGAATCAGGTTTAATGATCCAAGACATGTTGTTGTGATCATATGCCCATTTGTGTATTTTCACTGCTTTGCCTGAAGCTTTATAAACCAGATTGGCTATTTCATGTATGCCTTCTGGTAAATTGCCATTCACTGCAGGGCGATTTCTAAGGTCAAAAGCATTAACTTCAATTTCAGCACCAAAACGACGCAAGTATTTGCAATCAAGATTTTCCTTGCCTGCGTCCATAATGCCTCCACAACATATTATAGATGAATAACTAAAAACTGGCAAAGTAAAGAGTTGCATCTATAATTGTTTGGCACTTTTGATGGAGTAACTTATGAAATGCCTTTTGATCGAAACTCGTGACAAAAGAAAATTTTTTACGCACCAGAAAAACTTTGGGCCTCTTATTGAATTTTCTAAAAGTTTCAAAGCAAATATAACGCTTGTCAACATGACAGGTGGTGAATTATTAGATTTAGAAGAACTTGCCACAGCAATATGCAGTGCTTCTATAAAGAATCAAAAAGTTGAATATGAAGTGTTGACGAATATGCTTAACACAAACAAAAACAGTAAAAAAAACTTACTGTTACAATCAGAAAAAATTCAAAATTTTATTACAACAACATTTAAACAAGGAGATGTTGTTGATTTTCAAAAAATTAAAAAAAAGTTTAAAACTCTAACCTTAAGTAATGCGACCATCTGCAACCATGTGAAAAAATCTCGTGATAAACTCACAGCAGAAGGTTACAAATTTGAAAAAATTGGAGCTGGAAAATACAGGATAATCTAATGGCAACTTTTGAAATCAATGTACCAATTGAAAATAAAAATGAAAAAATCACCACTAGAATAGCTGATTTTAAAAAATACGGCTTTCAAAACATCAAGAACCATAAGATAAAACTTTATCTTATGGCTTCTAAAGACAATGAAATAGATGATTTATGCGAAGGATGGCCAGATAGTGTTGAGCCATTTTTTATAAAAACACCTTATGTCTATGTCGCACAGCGTGTTTTTTATTATTATTCATCTATCATCAAACCCAACAGAGCAGATTGGTATATTCGCATTGATGAAGATAGCATAACTGACATAGATGGTCTTGCTAATATTTTAGAAAAAAGATATGACCATGAAAGAGATTATCATCTTGGAGGAATTATAAATTATGACCCGTGTGATCTGGACAGAAATTTATTGGGCCTGCTTGGGTTCTCCGAATGGTATCGTGGCAATGAGAACTTTACAGGCGATAATCCAGCACACGAAGTTGAAATTTCAATTACAAGCAATTCCGCAATACAAAAATTTGCAGAAAATCCTCTTTGCAAGCGTTATCTTGAAATGAGACAAGAATTCTCTGAAGGCTATGGAGATCAAGGTTTTTGCCACGCTTTACGAATGTGTAAAATATATCCATTACACACAAAATTTTTAATTCACGATCCTGAGATTCTAAATTTCAGTATTTTTGGTGGAGTGCGTTATCACATTCACCATGTGTCTCGTGACAATACACCAAAAATGCTTGAATGGTTTGATATATTTACTAAAAAAATGGACGAAAAACTTGTTAACAAAATATTCTTTTTAAGCCAAATTGAAAATGGAAGAAAACTTGTAAAGCTTTGCGATGATTATACGATATGCAATTTTAATGGCCGACGCAACGAAACAATAGGACTGTGGTGCTCAAAAGAAGATAAAATTTTAATGTATTCTGATATCCACAGAGAGAAAATAATAATTTTAGAAAAACAAAACAATGAATTTGTAAATGGAAGCTTTAAACTTACTTTTGCACAGTATTAAAAAAATTAAAAAAGGTAGCACTTAAGTGCTACCTTTTTTATGATTGAGAAAAATAACACATTTGTTATTTTAAAAAGTTAATTATCCTTCTAATTCTTCATCTATCAAATCATCGTCAAGTTCATTAGCTTCATTAAGTTCAACATCACTGTCGTCTTCTGCCCGACTTTCTAATGCCAACTTATAAGGTTCTAGATAATTCTGTACTTGTTCTGTAGAACTTGCGTCAATCAACGCTGGACATTTAAGTAAAATATCTACAGGAATATCATTTCGATCTAAACTAGCTCGAAACTTAACCTCTTCACCATTGCTAAAAGAATCATTGACCTTATAACTTCCAGTTCCTGCCTGTTCAATCCTGCCAGAATCTAAAAGGCAAGAAAGTAAACCAGAAATAGGATTTATACCCTTGTCGAAAAGAAGCTGAACATTTTCAGATTCAACAAAAGGACGATGAGTTTTATTTTTGCGATTGATAAGTTTTACATTGATGCCAAGAATTTTTTTCTTCTTAGCACTCAATTTCTTTTCAATCTTTTGCATGGTTTTCGTTTCAAGACGACATGATGCATAAAAAGGCAAAGCATTTCCGCCACCTGCCGTTGTCTTGGTTGGAACATAAGTACCAATCTTGTCACGAGTTTGATTAAGAATCACAACAGTAGCGTTGTGTTTCTCCATAACCGTGTTCAATTTTCGAAATTCCCTAGAACAAATTTTAGCTCGTTCGCCGGGCTGTTCATTTCCACCCACAATAGCTTTAAACTGAGCTTTGGTATATCCCTCAGGAAGATTAACCTCACGCAATTCACGAGCAGAAGGCGAAACCCCAATTGAATCATAAACAATAACAATAGGCACTTCAGGGCCTTTTTTCTCCCTTACTGCCTCAATAACTTTATACATTTTAGTAAACACTTCCTCAAGAGTTTGAGGCGTATGACGCACAATCCTTTTCAAATTGCAATGTGAGGCAAGTTGAATGAATTCCTTATTGGCACTATTTTCGCAATCAAGAAGACATGGAATGCCACCAACTTTTTGTGTTCCAAAAAGAATATTTGCACCAAACAGTGATTTGCTGCTGCTATTTGGTCCAAAAATTTCAGTCAGTTTACCGCCGGGAATGCCTCCAGTAATAAACCTACCAGAGCAAATATAATTCAAAGCCAAAGATCCAGTATCAATAAAGTATTTGATAGAATCAATGGAATCAAGTACATCACCACCTGTTTTTTCAGCTAAATCTTCAAAAAAATCATCATCAACATCGCTATTTAATTTCTTCTTAGCCATTGTAACCTCCTAGTATTTCAGATGAAAAAGCGAGCCACTCAAAGGCACATCCTTTGAGTGGCTCTAAAACATTAACAATTACATGCCAGACAGTTCTTTCATGAACTCATCATCGGCAAGAACTTCATCTTCAGAGGAGGATGACGCAGCTGTAGCTTTAGTTGCTTGGCTGCTGACGACAAGATCTTCTCTCACTGGAGCAGAGCTAGCTGCCTTAGCAGAAGAAGTAGAGGAGTTGCCACCATCTGCTTGGCGGAATTCAGCGAGTTCATCATTGATTTCGCTTTGTTCCTTAACCATACCAAGATGAACACGAAGAGCATACTTCAACTCATCAGCAGTTTTTATAACACGCAAAGACTGAAGATCATGCGTGTTTTCAAGCCACTTTTCTACTTCATCAAGATTGCCAGCAGGAGCAGGATCTTCAAATTTGGACTGATCATAGTTAGGGTATTCGCTACCACCGCCACCTTTAACTACTTTCTTAACTACCCTGAAATCCCGACCGTTAGTGGGATGACTTACATCGCCCAAAGGTTTTTCACCTGCTGTAGGATCACCAAGGATGGCTCTAATTATCTTACTGTGAACTGTTTTGCCACAGCTATAGATCTTAGGACCAACATTTTTCTTAACATTGCCATCTTTATCCTTTTCAGAACGAACGATGACATTGTAGTAATACCTTTCAACAGGCTTGATGGCACGAGCTTGATTCTGAAGATCTTCTTGCTCTTTGCCACTTTTACCTTCTGACTTCTGCCAAAGATCGTTGTAGTATTTGCAAATAATACAATCGCCTTGCCAACGATCTCCACGCTCAGTTTTCACAAGCGTTTTAGGACAATGATAGGTTTTCTTTTGACGAGTGGCAGGGTTGTTCAAGGTGTGAACACGGGTAACCACAAAGAATGGAGTGCCTTTTTTTCTAGGCATAAATCGCAAAAGCGAAAAACCATCACGCTCTGGTAGTCGCACGAACTTTTCAAGGTAATCACCGTTGCCAGCAACACCTCCCTCATCCGAGACTCGTTTAGCCTCGTTCATGAGTTCGTTCATGTCTAGTCCTTCGTAATCAGTACTCATAGTAGTCTTCCTTAGTAAGGGTAAAAAGTGTAACGCATTTTGTTAAAGAAAAAGACTTCAACTCGGCGTCCACGAGTGAAGTCTAATATAATAACGGCAGATGATGCAAGAGACTTTAGAAGAATTTCTTTAACTTTAACTTTTTTTCTTCCCAGCACTGGATTCTTCAGCTTTTTCTGTTGCAGCAAGAGCTTGCATATCAGCAACTTCTTTCATTCTCAAAGCCTTTTCTTGCAAAGCGGCCATCTTATCTTTCATAGAGTTGTAGCCTTCGGACTCCAATTTATCATTCAAATTTTTTCTATTTAACTGTTCTGCATCATATTCTGCTTCAAGTGCTTTCAAAATCTCAATATTGCGTTGCAACTTATTAGCAACCTCCTGAGCTTTTCGAGCCTCTTTTTTTGCAGCAAGTTCAGGATTGCCCGGCAAAGCCTCTTGTGTAGCTCCGTGTTCCAATTTCCACCTCTCTAATTCTTGTTGTTTTTCAACCTCAATAAGCTTGCGTTCTTTACGCAATTCCTCTCGTTGAGCCAAAATTTTCTTACGCACAGCCTTTTGACGAGCCTTGCGCTTTTCAATCTTTTTTCTAGACAATGACATAGAAAACTCCTAAATTAACGACGCCCTCGAAGATTTGGCATGGTGTCAGAACCAGCACCACCCCAATAAAGATTTCCGCCATCTCGTTCTTTGGGGTTTTCGCTAAATCCAAGTTCTCGATCACCAAACAAGTTAATATTTGCTGGAACAAAATAAGTGTCTGGTATAGTTTGTTCCCGACCAATATCATCTTGTATCACGAAAATTTCGCCCAATCCTTTAGGATTAGGGCGTTTTTCGTAAATTTCATACTTCTTATCAACAGTAAATTTCAAACCTTTTTTCTGTGCTTCAAAAAGTTGTTGAGGCTCAGGACTATAGACCATTATGTCTATTGCACGCCTTACTTGTGGACGCACCATATTGTGAGGTTGAATTGCGGTTGATGCAGCAGACAAAGTTTGCTCAGAGTCTGCTGCAGGCTTTGAATGATATTCTGAAACTGTGTATTGATTAGAACAAGAAGCGATAGAAGATTGATTTTCTTCAACGGCAACAATACATGTTTCAGCACCACCGTCAAAAAGAAACTTTTTATTTTTAAGAACAATTCCGCCCTTGGCTTCTTTAAAACTCACCTGTTTTTTGCTAATTTCATAAACATCAACATTTATAATCCAAATATCACGACGAGCCAACTGAGCCATAATAGCACCAGCAAGCTTTTCTAGTTGAACATCATCAAGAGGATCTCCAACCTTCTTTTTAAAGGTTTTTGTTTCCTCTTTATTATATTCACCATCAATTCGTTCATGATAATGATAAACGCATTCAAATCCCACAATATCCTCCCCTCACTTTTGAACCAGACCTGTACCATATCTAGTTGCGAAAAGCAAAGGCTGCCTATTTTTACTTTCACAAAAAGCCATGAAAGCATCCTTCGCAGGCTTATTTTTGTTTAAATATTCGCAAACAATTATACCGTTTTCACTTACACTTGGCCATATAAAGTCTAAATATTCCAAATGTTTATCATAATGAGACTCATCTGTAATAAAAACCATATCCCATTCGCCAGAAATAAGTTGCTCAAAATTAAAATCATATAAATTACCCATGTAAAAATTACGATCACCTTTTATAGAACGCTTAATATTGCGTTCTCCAAGACGAGTCGAAGTAAATTCCTTGTTTATCTGCCTATAACCAAGAAATTTTTTAACTGTTTTACAAGAACTTAAAAAAGTTCCAGATAATAAACCAAGGTCAAAACCAATTTCCAACAAACTACAAGGACTTACATACTTGCTCAAATGATAATAAAACCCCGAGTAATTTGGGTCTACATACGAAGCAGAACGACGAGAACTCTCGTCAATCACGCAAAACCTATCAAGAATTACTTTTCCACTTATAGATCTTGATTCCAAATTAGAATCGAGAGCTTTTTTGAATTCTTTTAGTTCCAACTTAATCATAGTATAATACAGTTATGTCTGACCTACATATTTATTGTGAAACTGGAGCTATTGGTGATATTGCTATTAGCATATGCCGATCACACATAGCAATGGAAGCATGGGGACACACCAAAACGATAATTCATACATCACCCATTTTTCGATATGGAAATCCACCCCAAGATAAACCTTATAACTCTGATTGCATTACTATTCTTCAACACTGCAACTTTATAAAAGACATTGTTTTTGAATGCGAACACGATAAACCTGAAACCATCCAAATAAGCAAAAAATATAAATGCCAGATTACCCAACCTATCATTTATAGGGAAAAACAAAACATATTAGATTGGATAAACCTTAAAAATTTTTTACCAAAAGAAGAATTCAAAGGCAAAGTTGCAATATTTCATCCCGTAAGTCTTGCCAACAAGCCTTCAAAGCATCTTGATGATTATATTCCTGAATGGGATCGATGTATTAAAACACTTATACAAAATGGATTCACCATTGTTATGGTAGGTGGCGAAAATGATCCAATACATCTTACCATGAAAAAAACAACGATAGAAAAAATAAACAATAAAATAGGATTATGGTCACAATTAGAATCCTTGGCCTTTCTTTTATATCGAGCAGATGTAGTTGTCTCCTGTGATAGTTGGGGAGCAATTTGGGGACCAGCAGCACGCATTCCTTCTGCTATTGCGTGGGGATATCGTATGGAAAACAACATAGATTGGTGGGTGACAGGATTTATAGGCAACAAAGATTGTTATAAATATTCATGGTCATCACAAAAAGACTACTGCGATGTAGATCTTGCTAACTACCTTGGAAGATTGAACATAAAGGAACGCCATGTCTGAATATAATTTTCTTGTAATTGGAGCAGGCTTTTTTGGATCTACATTTGCAAGAATGGTTAAAGATGCAGGAAAAACTGTTCTTGTAATTGACAAAAATCCCCACATAGCTGGAGCGTCTTATGACCGTCGAATCAAAAACATTCTTGTAAACGACTATGGAGCACATATATTTCACACGCATAGCGAAGATGTATGGGCATTTGTTAATCGATTTACAACGATGGATCCATTTATCAACAAACCTAAAGTAATATCAAAAAAAGGTGTTTTCAGCTTTCCTATAAACATGATGACATTACATCAATTATGGGGAGTAATAACCCCAGAAGAAGCTTTCAATGAACTTCAAAAAAGAAGAATTCCATGTGCAAATCCTCGTAATTTTGAAGAATGGGCATTAGATCGTGTAGGTAAAGAGTTGTATGAATTATTCTTTTATGGATATACAAAAAAACAATGGATGAAAGAGCCAAGCCAGCTTCCATCATCAATTATCCAAAGACTACCAATTAGGTTAACTTATGAAGAAAATTACTTTACAACACAATATCAAGGTGTGCCTCGTAATGGATACACTAACACAATTCAAAACATGCTTGATGATATTCCAGTAGAATTAGGCGTCGATTTTTTCGCAATGCGAGACAAATGGTCAAACATAGCCGATCATATTGTTTATACTGGGCCAATAGACAAGTTTTTTAATTATGAATATGGAGAGTTAGAATACAACACATTGCGCTTTGAACACAAAGAATATGCCGGAGATCAACAAGGCAATGCGGTATTTAATTGGGTCGATGAATCTGTACCATACATAAGAAGCATTGAATATCGTCATTTTTACGAAAGAAAAATCACAAAACACTATGATCAAAAATCATTTGATTATAGCCCAACCATAGTAACTTATGATTTTCCCGTTGCCTTTAAAGATCATCCCGAACCTTATTATCCAATAAGAGATTTTAAAAACAGTGAATTACACAACAAATACACGCAATTAAAAACGGCTACAAGTAAAATTACATTTGGAGGGCGTCTGGGTGAATATAAATACCTCGACATGGATCAAACCATGGCATCAGCAATGGTAAAAGCAAGGACATTGTTAGGAATAAAATAGGGAAGTTAGGCATAAAGCACTAACTTCCCTTGTCCTTGCGAGATTGGGTCTCTGAGGAACTTCCCACAACCGGTGCCTCACAAGCATCCCAGTTCTGCATAAGGGTCTGATCCATTTTCACCACCAGTTCAGACATCAATGCAGGCAGTCTGAACATCAGGGTAGAAAATTTGAGGTAGAGCAACAAGGACAATTTATTTATTACAATCGAAAAGAAAAAGGTTGTTAATGTTAAAATATATAAAGAAAAAAATTGCAGCTAGAACACTTAAAGAGCACTACCTTTGTAGAAACAAAGTACTTTTAAAAAGGCGTGAAGGTGGCTATGGAGACATACTTGTTTCCCGAATGCTATGTGAAGACATGCATAGAATAATGCCAGACATTGAATTAACCTATGGATGTGTTGATAGATACAAATCCATTATGCAAAAACACCCATATGCTGAAATTGTTGGTCTTAACGGACTTGATGAATCAAAATATGGAAGCATATACGACATAAGTATAGCTTGTGCCATTCATGAATCAACCACAGGAATTAAAAACTCCATGAATCGCTCAGATGTATGGGCAAAACACTGTGGGTACACACTTACAAAACATAATGCATATCTCAAAAAAGAAAACGATGAGCAATATCGTGAATTGATAAATAAAGAAAATTTAGAAAAAAAACCAACCATACTTTTTGTTCCATCATCTATTGATTATGATTACGGAAGAAGCAAATCCCTACTCTACAATCTTGCTTATGATGTTGTAAAAGTTTTAAGAGAAATGGGATTTTATGTATATTCAACCAATTCTGAAAATATCAGTGCATTAAATGATTTAAATGTAAAACAATATATTAGACCACATGAAAAAGATTGGATTGGTATCGTTGGTGCTGCTGATTATATTTTAACTATAGACACCGCAACACTACACATAGCAGGAATGCTAGAAAAACCACTAATTGGAATATTTGGACACACTAATGGAAAACTTGTATGCAAATATTATGATCATGTTTTAGTGCAAAAACACAAAGATGATGGAAATTGGCCTTGCGGACCATGCTATGTTTATCACTCATGCACCAAAAGTAACGAAGAAATTAAACCATGTATTTCTGAATTAACCACAGAAGAGATTATAGCAGGTGTTAAAAAAGCAATTATTCGTTGGCCTCATCCTCATTTTTCAACAAAACCATTTCTACCCCTGCCTCTTGAAACAATTTCTTAGAAATCTCCATGTCTTCCTGCCAACGAGGATTATCACTAATCGGAGCTACCACTCTTACAATTCCTGCTTGAATAATCATTGAACAACAAGTTGCACATGGCATCATTGGCCAAGTATAAATAGTGCAACCTTGTACGCTTCCACGAGCAAATAATAAAGCATTTCTCTCAGCATGAACAATCATTTTATATTTTAAATTACGATCATTAAGACGCTCGTGACTGTCTTCTACGCCACGAGGCAAACCATTATATCCCAAAGAAACAACTCGACGATCCTTGTCTGCTATTACTGCACCGACTTTTGTTGATGGGTCTTTAGATGCAGATGCGACATATTTAGCTAAACCAATAAACCAAAAATTCCATTTATTGTTTTTCACGGCTTTTCCTTGTTCTTGTCTTTTTAACAGGAACTATTTTTGGTTTATCAATAGAATAAACAAAATGATAACCATCATGGCTAGGACCAAAAGCGTCCGCCTCTATTTTTACCGCCTTAAAATCCAAAGCTTTCAAAAATAAATGCGTAGACAAATTATGGTCGCTAACAACCAAACAAACTTGCTCTCGTTTAGTTTCAGAAGGAGGCGTTGACAACAACTTGTCAGTAACAAATTTAACAAGATAACGGCCATATCCTTGACGCTGATACTTAGGCGATATGGCCATATTAACTATAATGATATTTTTCACGCCTATTTGATAAATGATATGACCAATAACTAAATCATTTTTACATAAAACCATTGCGATGGTATTTTTTTGACTTAAAGCAAATTTAAAATCTTGACTATCCCAAGGATTTTCAAAACATTTTTTTTCAACATAAAGCATCCTTCGCATATCACTTTGAAGAGCCCAACGAACTTTTAGTTTTGTCATATGACTTCCAGCCATAGTAAGCAATCCATTTAGATTTAAGCCTGTTAAGAAATTCTATACCAGACTCATCAGTATGTCTATTAGAATAAACTTTCCAGATAAGAAGATCAAGATCAGCAACGCTTTTCTTTGACATTTCTGCTATTTTAAGAAAAATTTGTTCTAAATTCTTATACTTTTTACCACTTGGAGAATTTTTTGGAGTTGATATACCACAGTCAGACATAAAGTTAAGTATATGACGATCCAAACCAGCATATTTTTGATTAGGTCTACTATGCATCAAAAAACAACGAGCAGTTTTTGGTCCAATACCCGGAATTGCCTCTAATTCTTCAACGCTGCAAATCTTCAAATTCAAACCACTATAAGCTAAAGCTCTAAAAGTTTTTGCTTTGTTATTATAACAACCAATACCTGCCTTGCGCATTTCCTCAGCAAGATTAGATTGCTTATCGATAAGGCGAATAAAATCAAAAGGATGTTTGTTTTTTTTATTTTGTTTTGACAATAATTTTTCAAGGGAATTGGCAGCAGTAGTTCCATTTTTTCCTGCTGCACAAATCCAAAATAAAAGAACTTCTTCTAAACCATCTTGAGACAAATTAAAAGAAGTTATATTTTTAGGATCAATCATTATCGAACCTTCATAAAATCTTCGGCAGTACAAGTTAAATTAGCTGCCTCATCAACAATGTCACGATTTAATGACTTCATTTCAGCACGCATTGTGTGACCACGATTTTGAGCATTGTCGTGATTTTTATACCACGCTTGTAAATGTGCTCGAATATGACCAACAACTTCTTTGCGTTCAGCAATTTTCTTTTTTGCTGCAACAACATCTACATTTGCAGTAGCAAATGCTTTAGCATAATTGTCACTATTACCTGCATCTTTTGCTTCAATAAACTTTAGACTATACAAAGCATCGGCATCAATATCTGCCAGTAAAACTTCTTTCTGAGCATATTCAAGTTGTTTTCCTAAATAATCAATCCATCCATATTCTTTGTTCATGTAATCAGGAAGAGTAAGTTCATTATATCTCATGTTTGCGGGATCAAGAATGACTTCTCTACCCTGTACTAAAACAATAATTCGATCCAATGGGGCATCAATAGACATGACATATTCTCCAATCTGCAACCAAATACTATGATTTTAAAATTAACTCTCGCAACATAGCTGTCAACTCAAAGGAATTAAGTTTTTCAGACTCTAAAGTCTTTACTCGTTCTACAAGAATAGTGTGATTTTCTTCCAAACGAACTAGGCGATCAATTATCTCAGACGATAAATCGTCCTTGCTTGCATCCATAATAAAATCCTCCAACTCATGTTAAATCTAAATGAGTATGGAAAAACTCTTTCCCAAAAATCAAGCTTCATATGTTGCATCATCAATTGAATCACCCTTAAAACCTCTTCTACTACGCTGACCTTTTTTAGAATCTGTCACATTATCAATTGTGACTTCCTCTGCCTTTTTTTCCTGAACAAGATTCATGCGCTCACGATATTGCTCTTTTGATATTTGAAACATATCAAGAGTGCCAAGAGCATAATCAAATCCTATGTTAAAGGAAAATCTAGATCGACCGTTTCTATGCTTAATCACAAAAACTCTTCCAACCTGAGCATCTTTCTCCAAAACCTGTTGGTTGATTGACCAAAAAGCATCAAGGGGTTTAAACTGATCAAAGCTTGTGCCAATATTACTTTCATCAATATATTGACCTATTTCGAGCTTTGCAGCACTCTGATTTGGTTGAACGCAAGTAAAGGTGCAATGACCTTTTTCTACACCAAAACCTCTAAGATCCCGAAGAATACGATAAGCACTTTCATATTTTTTTACCGTAGGATCATCTTTCATTTCGCCAACATAATCAACAATAAGAACATTAGGTTTAAAACCTCGCAATTCTAATTGTGCCATGAATGCTCTAATCCCATTTACATCAAGCATGCCACCGGGAAATTGCTTAATATGCAAAAGATTAGAATCCATTTTTTCTTTTTTAAACTCTTCAACAGTTTTATAAACTTCATCTTTACAACCACGAAGATTATTGATGTCCATCTTTGTAAATTGAGAAGTAAACCGTTGAGCAATACCCAACTCATCCATTTCCATGGTTAAATAAAGAACTTTATGACCAAGTAAAACATTGCAAACAGCAGTTTTTACAAGGGCCAATGATTTACCAGTACCGGGAAGTCCAATCCAACTACCAATTTGACCTACAAACATTCCACCACCTGTTAAGGTGTCATCAATCGCAGGAAATCCAGTGGTGAAACGATCCTTGCCAACAAAAACCTCATCCATTCTTTTGTACATTTCGTCAAGCTGACTGAAATAATCAAGACCGGGCTCATAGCTGCGGTCAATAAGCATCGCTTGACGCATACGCTCATAAACAAAAGACCAAGTTTTTTCATCTTCGGGAGCTTCTTGCATCTTTTCAAGACTTGCATGAAAGGCCACTTTAACAGCTTGAACTTTTGCAAAAAATGTTACCTTATCAATAAGATAATCACGAGTTTCTAAACCCGGCACATAATAATCAGTAAGAGCTTTTAGTTCACCAATATAAACCAATTGAACTGAACGCTCACGATCTTTAGTTGCAGTTAAAATGTCATTAGACAAAAAATCTAAATCAGGCATTGATTTTTTATTTGCAAAATATTCAAAAAGCAGCTTGCAAATAAGAACATGTGCTTCATTGCTAAAATATTCAGGCTTAATTTTATCCATAGACTGAATAAGCATCTGATCATCTGTCAAAAGCATACCAAGCAGCTTGCGCTGAAATGTATCATCCCAAGCAAATTTTGGCTTAATTACTTCAGAATCGCCACTTATTGATTCCAACTGGGCTTGTTCTTCAGGAGTCAATTCTCGCATTTTACAACCTCATGTACATAGTTTAACCTATCGTACCACAAATAATGGCAATCAAGATAGACTATTTTTTTAAACATTAAGTTCAAATAAACTATGGACGAAAATACGCCAATATCAATTGAGCGAAACGACGAGCTTGAGGAGAAAGATTTTTATTGTTTGATGCCGATACAACCCTATGATAAAAATCAGTATCAGCCTTCAAAGTGTTTTTATCTCTATACATAGAAAATGGCAATGCTGCTCGCCAATCTTTCCCTGCCTTGCAATATTCAATATCATGGATTTGACAAGCACCATCAATCGGATCAATAGGACTAGGAAGTGGAGATCCATCTTTCAAAGAATCACAGGATTTAGCAGAAAGCTTTGGGCCGGGACCACAATAAATCCCATGCCAGTTTTCTTGCAATTGTATCCAATCAATAAACTTCATGAACTATTTAGGGAAGATAGATTTGAAAATGAGCGGCACACCGGCAAACATTCACTATGGTATCATTATCATTAAAAAAACAAATATCTTATATTAAATTTGCGAATGACGGCGAACTATACCGCTCAATTTCAATTATATAGTATTATTGACCCTGCAGATAATCAAATTCACTTAGAGAAACCATTCCGTTACGAATAGACTTCTCACGAGTAATTTTTTTACCCATACTTTTTTGACCATTCCAAACAATAGCTTTGCAATAAGTTGCAAACTTAGAATCAATTTTCAACGGAGCATTTTTATCGGGTCGTTCATTTTTAGGCACAAAACAATGAATAACCCTATCTAAAAGCCTTTCTTGAAACTTGCCATATTTTTGACGATTTGCTCCATGACGAGTGCGATTTGCCCAAAGATTTTGAAGCTCATCTACAATCTTGATTACAAAAAAATCCTTTGCATGTTTTTTTGCAACAGCCAAAGATTTTTCAATATAAACTTGTCTTTTATAATATGAACCGGCTCGCAACATAGACATCTGCAATTCCTGCTTGATATCTTCAGCATCATCAATAAAGTTGTTATTAGTGTTTTTCTTTTTTAATTCATGACTAGCATGCCAACAAAGGCGAGAAAAACGACGGTCAAGATCTTCAAATTCAATTTCCGTAATCGGAAAATCATGTATAATTTCTTTCATTCGGCACAATCTCCATTTATTCTTTATGGCCTATAGGCTTGAGATCATTAAGATTTCTGCCAGCACGGCAAGTAACCTTCATGCACAATCCGGGACTAAGTCTTGATTCTGCTGTAAGAACCTTGTGACAAATGCTGTATATTTGCTTCCAATTATCTTTTTTAGCATACACGACATACCCGTCATGAACAGTATAAGCGATATCAGCCTTTTTATACAAAGCCACATGTAGGTCTATAAGTTTTTCTAAACACAAAGTAGCTGCGGGTGATTGAACAGCAAAATTCCTAGCAAGATATTCTTTACCAGCATCGAAATTGGCCCGACGACGCCCAAAAACATCTTGAGCAAATCCGTGTTCACGAACCATAGACTCACATTGTGTTACAAAGACTAAAGAGGCTCGAAACGAAGAACTAATTCGTTCCACTACCAATTCAGCCAAGTCGATTGCAACCCCACAACGCTGTGATAGCGCACGGGCCGACTGTCCATATATAGTCGGCAAAAAACATTTTTTTGCGAAATCCCTATCTTGTAAACCTTGAGATTTTTGACCTGTCAATTTTTCATATAACGCCGAATAAACATCAGACTTAACATACATTTCACTTAAACCTACATCTTTACTTAAGTGAGCTAAAACTGCTACTTCCATGCCTTTAAAATCAAAAGACATAAATAATTGATCTTGACGCAAAGGCTTTAAAACCGCCTTTATTTGGTCTCCCATAGCATGAGGCACATAACCTTTATCAAAAGCTTTTGTGCAAAGCAAACGACCATTTTGCTGTCCCTCAATGTCATAACAAGCATGCACTTTAGCTTGTATTTCAACATCAAGAATTCCTATTGATTCCAAATGAGGCAAAACCGTCGTTAAAAGCGGTAAATGAATATTTTTGTATATTGGCTCAGATTGACGCCAATAATCGTTTTTAATGAGGTTTTTGAGCCTCTGAAGGGCTTCTGCTAAATTTTTTGGAGCAACCGTCTTTAAACCGCTGTAATTTTCTAAAACCTTAAAATCAATAATTGCACCATTTACTTCATATGATTTGCCAGTTTTGAAACGAATATATGTGGATAGAGCTTTCCAATTCCAAGTCAATATTTTCCAGCCTTTTGAAAAGATTGATATACTGAGCATGCTGGAGATAATAGGCAAAGTTTCATCTTTTAAAACAAGTATTATTTCATGACCTTCTTTGCCACTAATAATCAACTCATTACTCGCATTTTTATCAGTAAAATCAAGAATTTCGGGTCTACAGGTCACAAGAACACTGTTCCCCTCAAATTGATTCAATGCTTCAGCCAAATCGTTGTAATTCACAGAGTTTTCCTAAATGATCCCATTATGCCCTAAAACAAAAAGAACATCAAGAAAACTTTAACATATTTCAATTTAAAATTCTGGTTGTACAATCATAATTTATAACGGGATGCAGACTCAAGTTGTCCTTATGCGTTAAGAAAAGAATAATTACTTTTCTTAGATAAGTTTGATTTTGTTTGAGCAAACTCAGTGTTTAAACTTTGTACGCTCACGGATAATTATTTTTAGGTAATTATCGTGTAACCAAAATCAAATTACCCCGCATAAAACACTTTAAGTGTTGCGGTTTAGTGTACTTTTTTTTGCCGACATCCTAAAGCTGTTTAGTCCTAACCCATGCTCCAAGGTAGGATTCTGCAATTTTTCTAAACAGCCATGACCTAATCGGCTGCGAGTAACAATGCCTCCCGTAGCGGCATTCGATTGTAGCAATCTACAAAGACTCACCCTGTCAAGGGCCTCGCAGGTTTAACAATTAACCACCTCTGGCAGTACAAAGCCTTTAGTGAATCAATGGGAGCAAAAGAGTGCCCTTCTCAGTACTTTTTAGTGAGAGCAAGATGCCTAAAGCTTTATCCACATCTAAAAGACATGGGGCTAAAGTGCATGTAATAATACTAACAATTTTTTGCAACGAGTCAATTCAAATGTTTAATAAAATGATTCAAAAATGCCTTTGCATTTTAAATTTATTTGTTTATACTTTTAAAAATTCAAATGATAAAAGGAGTTATCAATGTCAGAGCCAGTTATCATCAACACAAATGAAGATATGCTCAACTATGCTTTTAAGCAAGCCCAAAAAATGGGAGCTATACGCAATTCAATAAGAAAAGGCAAAGGTAATTATGCAGGTTTTGTTGGCGAAGCTGCTGTCCGTCAATTTTTTGGCTTCCCTTTAGAATTAAATCAAAACACATATAATTTTGATATTATTTTTGATAATACAACATATGATATCAAATCAAAACAAACTACTGTTGTTCCAAAGCCTGATTATGAAGTTAGTGTATGTGACAAAAATACATTTCAAGACTGCTCAGCTTATCTATTTTCACGAGTTTATTGGCCAAGTCATTCAGAAGATCCTTTAAAAGTTTATCTTGTAGGTTGGTATCCAAAAAATATTTATTATGAAAAAGCTGTATTTTGCTCAAAAGGTGGCCGAAGTCTATCTAATACAAATGATTTTGTAGTTAAAGAAGATTGTTGGAATATGTATCACAAAGATTTATTAGATGTAAGAGACATTTTAAGTCGTGCTAGGTCGGTAAGCCAAAGTTCTTTATAATCCATTCAATTTTTTGTTCGTAATTGAAAAGCAAAGGTGGAAATTCAACTGGCAATTCATTAAAACTACTTCGATCAATACTAACAATTTCAGGAACTTTTTTCATAAGTCTTTCAAAACATTCTCTGCCTTTATCATAATTAACTCTTTGAATGCTATTCGAACTGGTTCTATCAAGTAATTGTATATCAGAACAAAAAGTGAGCCAAAAAGCTATTTTTCCATCTTGATGTCGCTTTAAAAATTCAAATTCAAGAAGAAAATCTTCTCCAAGCAATTGATCTTCATCATATCTTAGACCTTCAATTGCTTTCTTGCTATAAAAAATATGTCCGCCATTATTTGTAGCAGATCCATGTCCTATAGTAAAAATATCATGTTTGTCGGGACCACAATTTGGAATTTTGACGAAATTAGTACCCCAACAATTAGCAAAATAACCTTCAGCAACTTTATATCCAACTCCACTGTTGTCTACTCGATCAGATGGCTTAGTAATAAGAACATCTGTTGATGGATGGTGAAGCAAATGTCTTTCTATTTGTTGCCCTCGTGTTGGCCAACACATATCATCGCCATCAACCATTGACAAGCCGTCAAAAAAACTGTCACGAAAAAAATCAAGAACAGCATTTTTACCTTTTGGTGCAGTGCCGTTTGATTCTGTAACTCTGTACGATACATCGTTTTCATCACACCATTTTGAAAAATCATCAATAAATTTAAAGTCCAAAGAATTGATGATTGGTATTGTTGTAAATTTATGAACCTTTGTGGGAAAAATATTTTTAGCGCTTTTTACAGATCTGATAGCCTTTTCGAGATCACGGCTAACTAAGGGGCAAATTACAATGTTCATGTTTGCTAAATACCTTGAAAATTTTACTTTAATGGAGTAAGATGCCACGCAAGAAAAAAAATGTTGATCAGGAGCCCAAAATGTATTTAGATTCCATCATTCAATATGAAATGGATCAATTGGAAGCTAAAGCCATGCATGTGGTTGTTCTTTGGCTTGAAAGAAGTCGTAAAGTTTTTCCTGATTATCGTCATGCAACTATGGGCAAAGGCGATCCTCGTCGTTCTCTTATTTTTAAAATTTGTTATAAGCTTGTGCGTGAAACTCAAGGTGTTTTAGAAGACACAGAATATTCATTATATGTTCGTGCACAACTTGATGTTTTAAAACACATTAACAGTAATCGTGGCACTCCGTTGATTGACCCTAATTGTTTAGTAGGCGAAAAAGCTTGGAAGCGCTGGAAACTTTGGAAGCGTCGTTATGATGCTATTCAAAATAAACCCAAAAACACAACAGACAAATCAACACCTCAAGGAGTGATTAAAGCTCTTGATGGTTTAGAAAAAACAAAAGAATTTTTAGCTAAATCTTTAGGGGAATGCACTGAAGCAAAATATAAAGAGGCATATCTAAACAATAATTTTTTTCGTTGGTACAACTTAGGAAAAATTTCACCATATTATTTGGCAACATCTTCATATTGGCAGGGTATTTTAAAGCCTGAAGATTATAAAAAGCTTAATTTTGACATACAGGTTTATAAACCATGTATTGAAGAGATGGTGCGTAAAAAGTTTACTGAATTATTTCCTAATGAACCTTTAGCCCTTTAGCCACAAGGCCATAAAACCTCGTGATAAAGGAGAATCATAATATCCAGTACAATTAGCATGTTTAGCTAAAGAAAGCACATCATTTCGGTATTTATTTTGAATATCTTTAGCTGTAAATTTTTCTGTTCGAGTTGGTGAAGTATCATGAAAAACAGCTAATTTTCTTAAAAGTCCTTTTTCCAAACAAATGGAACATTCTTGAGCACGAATTGTGGTTTCGCTATCAAAAAACCCTATATCAAATATTTTATTATATCTGGTTAAGTATTGAATAGAATCTATGCAATAAACATCAACATATTTATTAAGACGAGCTTCATCAAGAACTTGTTCTATACGAAGACATTGTCTTGAATCAATTTCTAATGTTGTTACTTTACCAAACCCATTAAGCTTGCAAGCGTGAGCGAGTGCAATGGTTCCTAAACCATCCCAACCACCAGTCTCAAGAATTTCTTCGGGTTTAAGAAGGCGTACTGTGCTATGAAGCCAATTTAGTACTTCATATTCAGTTGATCCACCATCTGCTGCATCAAAAAGATGACTTTTTTCTTCAGGGCAATGTGGATGAATGTCAATTTCTCGCATTAAGGCAGCCCATTTAGGTTGCCATAAATAATCTTTTGCCATAGCAATTCTCAATTGGCCTTTTGATCAATTATAGGCAATTAGTATTGTAAGAAAAGAGTTACTATATTTTCAACTATTTCATCATCATCTTGTTTAGGCGAAAAGCGTTCATCCCATTCGGGAGTTTGAATGAGCCAGTAATGACCTCTCATAGGACTATCTATATCATACGCAAAACATCTAATCATACCTTTGTCTTGTTCATAAATTAGGTCAATATGAAACTGTTCTGTACGACCTGTTTTACCAGAAAAAGGTGATCCAGAACCCTGTCCACGCATATCATAAACAAGTTTGTAGTAGTTTTCGTTTTGTTTTCTTAATGTTACTGGAAACATAATATAAGATGGATGTTGTTTTTTAGTTGTATGCCACAATTTCCATGCAAGGCGTTCAATGTCAGTATAGTCTTTTTCAGGTGACTCCAAAGGCTGTTCTGAAACCAATTTCAAACCTTTGTATACTTCTTCAGCAATACTAATTTCTTTATATTGATCTTTGTTATCTTTAAGTGGAAATACTTTTCTTAAAACCCAAGTATTTTCACCTTTAAGATTGGTAATCATGCGTCTGGTTACGAGTTTTTGTGAACCAAGAGGTGTAATAGAAACTTTTATTGCTCCGGGTTGGTTGCCCCATTGGACGGTGTCGTCCCAAATTTGCACAGCCTCGACATTTCCAAGAGGTGGCATGCGGGTAAGTTCATTCACAATAAGGTTGGTGTTTATTTTTGCAAATACTCCATCACCTTGCATAATTTCAGTGCCACCCTTAATTTCAGCATTGGCGTCATCGCCAAAACCGTATTGGGCCATTTCATTCTGAAGCCAGTATTTGAAAGACAATCTGTTCATGTATAGGTATATAGGATAGAGTTATAAAACAATAAAGTGGGACACTATAGATGACAGATATTTCTTTTAAATTATGGCTTGAATCCAAAGAGAAGGATTTTGAGTTTTATAAAAATTTGGTTCTTGGAAAGCTTAATTTAGATGGTACTGAGGGATTATCGGCAACTTTGAATACTTGGAAGCCAGAAGGTCTTCAGCAAATTCTGCAAGGCTTGGGAGAGTTTAAAGCCTTGCCAGAAGCAATTCAAAAACAAGTTTTTGGAAAGATTGATAGTGGTAGTGGAACTTTAGCAGATATCATTAGAATGATGGCTTCTCAAGCACAAAACATAAAATCTTAATCAATTAAATCAAGTATAGAAGAAGCCATATGTGCCCATGTTTTTTGAGTCATAGTTTTTGCCCCTTCTGTGCCTAACTTAGAAAGTTTAGAACGATTGTTGTAAGCCCACTCAAGATTTTCTAAAATGCTTTCAGAACTAGGTTCTTCCCAAATGCTTATTTCTTTACCATTTTCTTGAAGAGAACAAGCACCAAGAGATTCAATAATGCGACTATTATTAGGTGTAAGTAAATCTGCTTGACCTGTACCAATTGTTGCAATAGCTGGTTTTCCGCAAGCCATATATTCCATCATAACGAGATTTGTTCCAGCTTCACATCTAGAAGGAAAAACTCCAACATCTGTATTTTGATATATGTTTGCCATGCAATTATTCATCATCAAAGGGATGCGAATAACCCTGCTTAAATCAATGTTTGCTTCTTGTAAATGTTTAAAGCCATCATTTTTAGTATATGAATTTACCCAAGCACACACTAAACGCACATCAGGATGGCGATCTTGAAATGTTTTATAAGCTTTTATAAAAACATCTTGGCCTTTTCGATGTTCAAATTTACCGCCTGAAAAAACCACAAAATCATCTATAAAAACTTCTTTTTTTTTGTGGTTTTTGTTAAAAATAAAAGGATCAACGCCCTGATGTATGACAATTGATTCTACTCCATATTTCTTTAGAAGATTCTTGCTCCATTCTGATCCAGCAATAATATAATCAAAGTTAGCTCTAGCTTTTTGAGCTAAATCTTCAGGTATGAAACGATCAGAAAAGCATAGTCCTATTTTTTTTGATCCTTTTAAATAACCTTGATATGGTTGAAGATCGTGTTCTAGAGATTGAATGATAGGATAATCGTTTTGATTTTTAAGATATTCAATATTATCTAATCTATATTTTTTAAAGAATTCTGATTCTATTGGATTTGCCCCAGAGTTTAAATCAAATTCAGTAGAAAAATATCTAATTTGTTGTTTTTTACTTATTTGTTTTGCTAAATTTATGCTGCAATTACCCCAGCCTGAATGATAGTTGTATGGCAAAACAAGAAAAATCATAAACTATAGCCTAAAATTGTACCTTCAAAATCACAAGAAACACCTGCTTGATGAGTAACTTTTAATACTATTGAAACACCTTCTTCAACTTTAATTGGAGAAAAACTATAAGCTTGCGACCAATTCAAATTAGCAACTGAAGTGCGTCCAGCTAAAACAACGCTACCATTCACATAAATTTTATATAAGGCATTTGCATTTCCGCAAGCGTGAATCCCAATAAAGTAAAAAGTTTCAGATAATGGGGTTGTATATGTTGTTATAGTTGTTTCTGTATTGGTTGGAACAAGTGTTATAGCATTAAATACATTTGTTTCAACGCCCGGATAATTTGGGATTACTGGGCGAGTAACCAAGGCAATTTCTGAGCCAGTAACATTTGTAGCCTTGGCTGCAGCTATTTCATCATTGCCTTCACCGGTAATTACAACACGAGGTCGTTTTCTGTTTAATGGAGCGCTAGGGTAGACGCAGAGCGTCTCATCCATAACATCCCCGCCAATACCGGGATTTAGTATCGTGTAATCATCTGCCATAGTACCCTTTTGTCTCCTCTTTTATTTAGTCTCTGCATGCAAAAAAGGTCATCTTCTTTTTTGGATAAGACTTAGGAAAAGTCATATTTTGTTAAGAGTTGCCAATTTTCATGGTATCAGTCTTCATTTTTCATGGTATTATTGTTTATCTTAAGGAGACTCAAAAATGCGATATTGTTCGATTGATATTGAAACAACTGGATTAAACCCTGATACATGTGATATATTACAGTTTGCCGCTGTTTTAGATGATCTAAATGATCCCAAGCCATTAGTTGATTTGCCTCGTTTTACCACATATTTTTACAAAGATGAACCTATTTGTGGAGAGCCATACGCTCTCGGTATGCACGGTCAAATATTCAAGAAAATTGCCGAAGCTCAACGCAATGGAATTGAATTTGATGATCGAACTGGCGAACGATACATGAAAATTGAAAGTTTACCTCATGCATTAAGTGTTTTTTTAATGAAAAATGATTGGCCCACAGATAAAAGAAACCGTTTAAAAGTAACTGTTGCTGGAAAAAATGTTGCAGGTTTTGATCTTAGGTTTTTAAAAACCAAGATCAAAGATTGGGAGCAAATATTTTTCTTGAGTAGAACTTTTGATCCAGCAGTGCTTTATTTAGACTACAAGAAAGACACGGAACTACCAGATCTTAAAACTTGCATGGAGCGTGCAAATATTGCTGGAGAAGTTGCACATACAGCTTTGGAAGACGCATTAACTGTTGTTAAGCTGATACGATATAAGATGATCAAGAAGACTAAATAGTTTTGAGGCTAATATGAATAATATTTTGCGAATCAACAACGATTACTCATTCTTCATTTCTAATGATGAAATCGTAAAAACAGATCTTTTTTATCGCTTGCGATTTAGAGATAAAAATTATTTTCACAGCCGTGCATACAAGATGCGTAAGTGGGATGGGTTTATCAATTTTTTTAATCAAGAAACTGGCAAGTTTTTAACAGGATTACTTCCAGAAGTATCAGCAGTACTTCGACATTTTAAATTAGATTATACCGTTGACGATCAAAGAGTTAAGACTTCATTTCAACATGACAAAATTGACCCTGAATTTTTGAATCAATTTTTGTCTAAAAATTCTGATGGAAGTGTTCAAAGTTCAATTGAACTTTATGATTATCAAGTAGACTCGACAAATATGGCGATTAAACATCGTCGTGGTATTGTTGTTGCTCCAACTGGTGCGGGTAAAACAAATATCATGATTTCATTCTTGAAATCAATTGCACCAAAAACACCAATTCTTATTCTTCAAAACAGAATTTCTCTTGCTCAACAAAATTATGATGAACTAATGAAATGGGGTTTTGATAATGTAGGAACACTTTGGGGTGGTTCTGTACATCCCAATTTGATTACTGTTGCAAGTGTTCAAAGCATTCAAAAAATTGAAAAATTGCTTCCTAAATTTAAGGTTCTTATTGTAGATGAAATTCATGATATGATGAGCGATCTTCCCAAAGCTGTTTATAAAAAAATGAAACATGCTGATGTTCGATTGGCTGTTAGTGCTACACCTTTTAAATTTGGTGGAAAAGATCATGTTCAAAAGTTTTATGTTCGTGGTTTTTTTGGGCCAGTATTAAAAATTACTTGCAGCGAAACTGGAGTGCTTACCACTGCAGATTTGCAAGATCGTGGTATTTTAGCAAAATCTAAATGTATATTTTATCCTATTCAAGAGCCAAAAATACCTCATGACATTTATATTGATGCTGTAACTCGTGGTGTTGCTGAATCATTTTATTTTCATGATGTAGTAACTAGACTCGCAAAAAAGATGAAAGGACGAACCTTGATTTTGGTGGATAGGATTGCTCATGGCGATGCTTTGAATAATTTACTTCCCGGAAGTTTATGGGTACGAGGTCAGGATGATGCCGAAACTCGCAAGGGTGTGATTAAGCAATTACAAAAAGCTAAAGGCGATTTAATTGCAATCGCTACGCAGCAAATTTTCAACACAGGCATCAATGTTCATCCACAAAATTTAATCAATGCTGCTGGTGGTCAAGCTGACCATATGATTATTCAGCGCATGGGTCGTGGCTTGCGTACCGCTGAAGACAAAGATCAACTTAACTACTATGATTTTCTTTTCGATATCAATCCATATTTAGAAGAGCATAGCAACAAACGCATCAATATTTTGCGTAAAGAGGGACACGATGTAGAAATTAGGGAGATTGATTTTTGATGAGCGATAGCCCTGAGCATAATCCTGAATTTTATATCAATCAAATTGAAATGATGAAGGCAAGATATTCTATTGTATTTGAAAAATGGGGAATCAAATGGAAAAGATATATTGATGATGTAGAATATAAATTGAGTGATAGAAAATATTGGGTATGGTGTTTTTTAGTAGGTTTTGAAGCTTTTGTAAAAAAGCACACTCATAAAAAACAAGTTAGTAAAGCCTTGGAATTTGATAAAGAAGATCGCATAAGACGCATAATTGGTGACTTTTATAAAGTTCAAGAATATGTGAGGAATCTATGATTAAAATTTTATTGCGCCTACCAATTTTTGCAATGCACCTTTTAATGGCATTTATATATTTGGTTTTTGGTTATTTGATTGGTTACTATTTTGGCTATCAATCTGGACAACAAGACTATATTGATTATCTAAATAAACTTTTTATTAAAGGTAGTTAATTTAAATTTTAGTTAGTTCAACAATCAAACTTATGTCTGGCAGCATATCAAATGTTTCTTTAATGATTTGGGGATGTCCATCGCCAAACGATTTTCTTTCAATTTTAAATCCTGTTGAATCAGCCATAAATTTTAATGATTCATAATCATATGCTGTTCGGTGGCCTTCGAAAAGAATTGACCATAATTTAATTGATTGTGAAGAATAAGCAGCACATCCATCATTGATTTCATCAAAAACACTAAGTTCATTCTTTTTATAAAGATCAATTAGTTTTTCGGTATCTGGAACAAGTATTCTGATAACTGCTCCATTTTTCATAGCAACATGTAAATTACGCAAAAATAAGAGGCCTTCAGGTACAGTCAAGTGTTCCAGCATATGGCTAGAATAAGCTAAATCAATTGTATTAGGTTTAAATGGAAGAGCACCACGAGCATCAAATGGAATATATTTGTATTTGTGTAGATCAGCAAATTTTTGCAAATCTATATTATCAAGATTGACCCATCCATCGTGAAACATATTGATGAAGCTGCCAAAATTAACTTTTAATTTTCCATCACCAATAGGAATGCTTTGAATTAAATTGCCTTTTTCTAGCTCTTCTTTATCAATAATTTTATGACCGTCTGGAAAACGACTTGTCCACCAATCTAGTGTTTTGAGTGTGCAGTGTGTTTTGTCAAATCCGTCATCTTTTTCGCCAAAATCAATTCCATGAAGGCCACGCTTAGTTATTCGCTTTAATTCATTAAATATGGCAGGAAGATATTCTTCTGGAATGTGTTCAAAAACTGCAATAGAAAACGCCAAATCAAATTCTTTATCCTTGAATGGCCAAGGTGTTTGGCAAATATCAAATTCAACCACATCATCAGTTACCCTTGTCATTTGACAATGATGAGAAATTTCAATTCCCTTACTTCTAATTCCCATGCCATTTAATCGTTTGACAATATATCCTCGTGCTGCTCCTATTTCTAAAACAGATTCTGGATGTTCATTAAGAATGTGTTGAAGCGTGACCCAATGAACAGGATAATCCCAATATCCTTCATAAGCATAACCTCCAACTTTAGACCCGCCATTAAAGTAATGTTTGTCAAAAAGCTGTTTGCGGTCTTCGGTGTTTTTGCTTGCTTCAATGATCATATCTGTTCCTAATTGTCCGTGAGGCAAAGTGATTATATTAGAAAACCCAGCCTCAGTGAGAAGCTTTATTGCGTATTCTGGACTTAAACTATTACGATGGGTATTTTCATCATAATTTTGATCTCCAAAAATAATTGATGAAGAATCATCATTCCATTCTTCTTGTTCAAGCACCCATTTCATTTGGCTTTTAGTGTTGGCCGTAACGAATACGGCTTTGCCTTTATTTTTCAAGATACGATACACTTCTTTTAAAAAAGATCTTACATTTCTCCATGATATGTGTTCAATGCAATAGCTGCTAAATACACCGTCATATTCATTATCTTGAAGTGGTAATTCTTTGTTGAAATCTGCAACAATATCAATATTAGGTCCGTTTCTAACATCTAAATTTGGACGAAAATATGGATTATCTCCACCGCCCAATTCAATAACTTTACCTTTAAAGGGGAAATTATAATTCACTTAGTAATTCCTTCCATGTATCTGTATACAAATTTCTAACTCTTTCCCAAGAGTAATTATTGCTCCAATCATGAAGCTCTTGAGCGTTATTGAATGTGGTGGATTTATAGTCTTCGATTGCTTGAGCTATTGCTTTGAAATTCCTTTTAGGAACGATTTTACAATCGTTGTTTAAACAATCAATTGCTCCAACTCCATCTGAGGCAATAACAGGTCTTCCATATGACATCGCCTCAAGAACTTCAATCCCAAATCCTTCAGTAACACTTGGTTGAATATAGACATTGATTGATTGAAAAAAATGTTCAATATTTTTTACAAATCCAAGAATTATGTAATTTCCAACATCATATTGTCGAATTAAATGAATCAATTCTGGCGATTGAATACCTGCTAAATAAAGAACGGAATCTTTATAATTAAGTTTTGCCCAAGCTTCTATGAGATATCGCACCCCTTTATCTGGACCAATTTGACCTAGATAACCAACTGCAAATTTTTTGGGAGCAGGTAAAACATAACCATTTTTACAGCCATGTGGAATTATGGATACTCTATTGCACCCAAATTCATGCATAATATTTTTACTATGTTTGCTTGGACATATAACAAGATCGGCATTTCTGTAACTGACTAAATATTTTTGAAGTATTTCAGGATTGGTTAAATGAGGGAAATCATAAGGAATGTTATTCTTTTCAAATTCTTCCCTACTTAGCTTGATGTCATGTGCTGCTGCTGTGTAAGTTATTTTTACACCTTGAGCTTTGAGTTTTTCGGTAAGTCTAGGAAATGTTCCTGAATAAAAATGGGCTAGTTTGTATTTGCTGTAATCTTCATTTGGCAAAAGTTGGTCTGGTAAAAATGGATTTTGACTTGGTTCAGGATTGATAATATCAACATGACCAAGAGATTTGAGTGCTGTTAATTCGTTACTCGTAACAGCACCGCCACCTGTTTTTGATCCAATTCTATCACAAGTTACATAGAGAAACATTTACCAACCACCTGTTTCAATAGCTTCATAGCAAAGTTCTTCATATCGATTGACCATATTCTCAAAGCTAAATTGTTGAGCCCATTCGATGCATCGTTTGGGATTTATTGTTGAAACAGAATCACTTTTTATAAGTTCTTCCATTTCTTCTTGACTATCAACAAGAAACCCTGTTTCTTTGTCTTTTATTGTTTCTTTACAAGCACCGTTTCTCCATGCAATAACAGGCATGCCACAAAGCTGAGCTTCAACTGGAGCAAGACCGAATGGCTCACGGAAAAGTTTATTTGGATGAAGCATGGCTTTATTTGTATTAAACCAACCAACACATTCATCACGATTTTGATGACCAACATATCTTAAGTTTGGCGAAAGAGAACATGCTGCTTTTACTTGAGCAAGAAGTTGTGGTTCTCCTGTAATCCTATCGTCTCCAATTAGATCAAGATCAATTTTACACTTGTTTGCAACATCTACGGCAATATGTGGTCCTTTGATGGTGCTAATTCTAGCCAAGAAAAGCCAACGATTGTTTCTTTTATAATTAAGATTTTTATAAAAGTTAACATCAACACCGTTATAAGAAACTCTTGAATCACAATTTAAATGTTCCTTACATCCTTCTGACTGGTCTTTCGATATGCAAACAAAAGTTGGCTTAGGAACAGGAGGGATAGACATGTACATTGTGTTTACTGGAGCGTGTAAAACACCAAGAATTGGAGTAGAAATTTTTCCTTCGACCTTAAGAATATAACTCCATTTTTCCCAACTATGATCGATAACTGCATCAAATTCTGCAAGCTTTGACCAATATCCTGAATAAGCTGCTTTTTCAGGTTCGTTTAATGTGGTTTCATGAAGCGTACAATTTGTTTTTGAACCTTGTGGTGCCACAAGTGTCACATCGTGACCTTTGGATTTTAATCCCTCAGCTACTTGCCAAGCAATCATTTCAAGGCCAGAATATCCTACTGGAGGACAAGGCAAAACCGTAGTTGAAATAACACAGATTTTTAATTTATTGTTTTTCATATTTTAAGCTCCAGCGGTTTGAATCCTTCTACGCTGCTCTCTGATAAGCCAATATGTCGGCATTGAATTCCCGTATCTACAAAAATTTTAAAACCATGTTTTTGTGCATGTTGCATAAATGTAAAATCTTCGCTGGTTCTTTCATTCATTTCTAGATCAACACGATCACACTGCCATTGAAACCATCGACAACGATTGCTAAGCGGTGGCAAAGCTTCCAGTGCACTTCTATGAATTAAAAGACAGCCAGAACCAACATAATCAACTTCTACAAGGCTATTTTGTGGATATTCAGTTACCCATTGTGGTCCTTGAGGTGATTTGCGAAGCATGACAGGAGTAAGTGGAGGCATGCGTCTATAATATAATCCTGAAACAATTGGTAGATTGTGAGAAACTAATCGTGTAATGGTGTCTGGAGGACATATTACATCATCATCTAAAAAGAATAAGTACTCCCATCCCATTTCAAGAAGCTTTTGACAACCAGTGTTTCTGGCATGATCAAAAGGCATGCCAGATAAGAATGTATAAGTTCCATTTGGAATCATGAGATTTTTAAACCCCATGGCCCAAGTAGAACTTACAATTTCTCTTGTTAAGATAGCAACTAAAACTCTTGGATTTTGCTTTTCGTAAGCAAGTATTTCCCAACTGCCTGCCATAAAAAATCTCGTAACGGAAGGTGTTTAATTATATTGGAGTATTCATCCAAAATAACTTTTGACAAGATTTTAATTAAATTGTAATTATTTCTTCAATCGTAGTGGCATTTTGAACCGCTCTTTTTCTTGAAGCATAAAGCTTTGAAAGATTGCTTCTATATTGACCATATTGCAGCATGAACAAAGTCATGGCTTGAATGTCTGAAAATACTATTTCTTGGTTGTCCAAAGTAATAATTGGAGGTAAAGGCAAGCCCATATTGGCAGTTTCTTTTGACAATGAATAAGCTCCATTTAACAATGCAACATCTTCACCAGATATACCAAGAATTCCTTGTCCTGAATTCCATCCAGATTTAATTGCCGTATTCCATTCGGCATCGATTTGTTTCAGCTTGTTTAATTTAGCTTCTTCTAAAGGCCAAGCTAAAAGACGATTATTAGCTTCTTGTTTTTGTTCATCAGTTGCTTCATCTTTAAAATCAATCCTATATTCATTTTCACTTACTTGTGAAATTCCATGAATTGGACAAACTTTTTCAATATA